>Ga0210409_10000087_pt1 | contig 208143 bp, 173 predicted proteins | sample IncBWH17MmetaG_FD_161649 | JGI IMG/M metagenome (GOLD analysis project Ga0210409, IMG submission 161649) | Forest soil microbial communities from Barre Woods Harvard Forest LTER site, Petersham, Massachusetts, United States - Inc-BW-H-17-M | ecosystem: Environmental > Terrestrial > Soil >... | reverse complement strand
TCCCACTGTCCTTGGATTTGCTGACGACATAGAGGGTTTGCGTGGATCGATCGATGACCGGAGTTCCCACGATGCCGATGTCGGTCTGGATGTCACCGGAGCCGACATCTCCGTTGTTCAAGTAAGTCTCATTGGAGCCGAGCAGCGAAACCGACCAATAAGTCACACATGGGCTCTTATCAGCGTCGAAGGCGTAAACACTATCATGGGTTGTAGCGACGAACACCACGTTGTGCGTGCCCCCGCCGACGCTAAGATTAGGAACCCAGAGCGGTTGCGCATAAATCGCCCCATCGACCGTGCACGAGAAGAGTTTGCCAAAGGTCGTCGTGTTAACATTTGACGGTGTGAGCGTATATTCACTGGGATTACTGCCGTTGCGAGAGAGATTGTTGTGATAGGTAAAGACCCCGGCCAAGTCAGTCACACCGATGGTGACACTGAAGCTCACGGTAATATCAGCCACGCTTGTGGCGGTGATCGTATAAATACCCGCTGTCAACGGAGCGGTATATGTATCACTCGCACCAGACGCGCTAGTCGCAGAGCTAAACGTGCCGCAGGTAACTCCCGAGCAACTTGAACCGGAAGCACCCCAGCTGACGCCCTTGTTGGAGGAATCGTTGCTAACCGTTGCAACGAGGGACAGCGTTTGCCCGAGGGTTAATCCACCGTTCTTCGGCGATACACTGACACTGATGTTCGATTGGGCTAAGGTTGTGACAGCTCCAAACAGAAAGAAAGCCAACGGTAGGAAAAGGCGCTTCGACAAACTGAGGCGAAGAAAAGACTTAAAATTTCTTTTTTCGCAGGTCACCGGCTTGAAGTTGCTGGATGAAAGCATCGCTTAATTGCTCCTTGATCTCACATGGAAACGCATTCGCCAGAAATTGGAGATGATTTTGGCCTCAGATCAACGGTGCCATATGATTTATTTCCACCAGACTATGAACCGGCGTAGTCAAATGCTGGCTGGGGGGACAGTCGAAGTAGTGCCTGAGAGTATACCGATTGCCATGATGCCTCGACAAGCGAGAATCGTCACGGGTTCGAAAAATAAAAACGGTCACTTGCTATCCTGCTGAAAATGCACCTAATCCCTTTGCCCGCCCTAAGATAGCGTCGATTTCAGTTTTTCGGATTGGCACCATTTCCCCTCTCTTCGGAGGCCCCTATTCCTACGCCTATGGTACGAAAGTACGCCAACTCGGTGTATCGGAGGCAGCCCGGGTTCTCGTACCGCGATCATTGAGAGAGTTTAGGAGTGCAATTGAAATCTGCATGTTGAATGTGACGTGTTCGCAAGTGGAAAAGTTTTTATGGCCAGTATGCGTTTCCTTTAAATTCATGCTGACTTCGATGGCAAGCGACGCACAGGGTGATGAGGTTTTGCTCGGTGTCGTCCCCCAACCTACTGCAAAATTTTTTGTGGTGGACCTGCAGATTACTGAGTGACCGACACAATTCGCACCGCCAGCCATCCCTCTGGAGGATTTGTTCGCGAAGCAGTCGATACTGCTCCAGATTGAGTTTGCGCCGGCGCGCGCGTTGCCGCAATTGCTATATCGACAGAGCGCGATACTGGAGCGCGACACTGGTTTGGAACTCAGTCGGGCGACGCTCGATGGTTGGGTACTGCGAGCGGGCGAGTTGCTGGTCTCTATGGTTGCTGCCATGAGACGAGAGTTAAGCAGCAGCAGTTACATCCAGGCGTGGCCTTCTTCCTGTTCGGGCCGGGTTTGTTGGTTCCCCTGTATTGGTGGCTCAGGCGCGACGAGCCTGGCACGGAAAAGCGAGTGAGTGCGCTGACTGCAGCAGGGTGAGTTTCAATCTAGGGTTTCGTGGGTGAGTCGCGTAAGCTCTTGCTCAGAGCTTATTGGCTCACTTGCCGTGCCGTCTGCTTTTCAGCAGGATACCCGTAATAGTATCCCCCGTAGCTCTCTTGCTTTTCGACACGGTTGAGCACGACGCCTAGTAAATTCTTGGCGCGAAACTCGGCCGAGGCCTTTTCCGCAACTTCAAAATTGGTGCTACCGGCGCGGACCACAAAAAGAACGCCGTCGCATAAATCGGCCATAACACTTGCGTCATGCACGGCGAGAGCCGGCGGCGTGTCCAAAAGGATCCAGTCAAACATGGGCGACATATTGTCCAGCAAAAGTTTCATGCGGTCGCAATGCAGGAGCTCGCTGGGGTTCGGCACGTTGTGCCCACCGGGGATCAGGCACAAATTTCCTTCCGGCCCCACCTGCGTAATCTGTTCTTCATCCGCCTCTCCCCGCAAATAGTCGGATAGTCCGGGCAGTCTCGGCGCCCCGAAGGGAAGATGGAGGCGCGAGGCACGCAGGTCCCCGTCAATGAGCAGTACGCGGCATTCGGGCTGGCGCGCAAACGATTGCGCAAGGTTGGCGGCGACGAACGTCTTTCCTTCTTCGGGCAGGCTGCTGGTGATCACCAGACGCCGAATGGTGTGGGTCGCGGCAACCTGGAAGAGTCGCGATCTCAGCGTGCGAAATCGCTCCGCTCCTGCCGGTGAATTGGCATCTGGGCTGAACACGCTGAACCGCGGTTCAATTTTCCACCCGGGATGCGCACATTTTTTTGCGAACTCCTGGAAGAGTTGCACTTCGGTGTTGGGCCCGCTGGAGAACACTCTCTGAGCACCACGATCGGACCCGTTATCAGGAAAAGCCGCGCTCGTCAACCCTTCCGCCGATAGATCGACCAGGTCGGGTGTGGAACGGTCTGCAAGCTGGGCATTGCGCTCTTGTGCAGCCTTTTTCAGTGCTTCGTGGATCCGGCTCATCGTTATGCTCTTTTCGGCCTTTCTCTGCGAATCTCTACGCCTTCAGGGTTTCCGTAGCTTCAATATTGCTCGACTTCCCGTGGCTACTTACTTCGCTCTTATAGAACGCAGCAACATCCAGTCTCGGGACGCTTACCAGTACAGGCAACTTCAAGCACTTCTCGACATCCCACTCCGTGTATATGGCCTTATCCAGCATCGCGAGCACAAACAGAACACCCAGCGCCAGCGCCAGACCTGCGCCGAACCCTCCGCCCACAAAAATAGACAACTTCGGGAACGACGGGCTGGACGGATAGCTCGGCGGATCCAACACGCGGAACGTCTCGCTCTGCTGCTGATGTTCCAGTTCCGTGGCCATCGCCGAATTCGCGCGTTTCATCATAAGTTCGTTGTAGAACTCCGTGGCAGCCTGGTAATTTCGCGTCAATTCCTTGAACTGCTCTTCCACCATCGGGCTGGATTGCACACGGCCCTGAATCACGCGGATCTGATCTTGAATCTGCGTTTGCCTTCTCGTCAGCTCGGCGATGCTTACTTCATCCTGCTTGATCTTTGCGCGCAGCTGCTGCACCTGTGGAGCCTCGTGCGTCTTCGTTTGGGATGGGTTTGCCGCAGCGCTAACCGCAAGTTGTTCAGACATCCGCTTCTTCAGGTCTTCGATCTGCGCTTTGAGCTTGATGAGATCCGGATGCTCAGGCGTGTAGCGAGTGAGGAGCACCGTCATTTGATCCTGCAGACTTGCCAACTGCTGCTCTTGTGTATCGGGATTCTGCTGTCCATTCTGCAGCAATTTCCAGTTGGCTTCCTGCTGGTTCAACATGGTTTCGCTAAACGCCTTGTCCTGCTGGGCGCGATTCAACGCCTGCGTCGCCGCTTCCAGCTGGGTATTCAGACCTGTCAGCAGTTGCAGGTTGGCCTGCTCTTCTTCCGGCAAAGAACCCAGATACTGTCTCTTGAATTGAGCAAGCCGGGTGTCCTGCGCATCCATTTTTACCTTCGCCTGTTCGAGCTGTCCGCTCAAGAATTCCGTGGTGTCCGTAGCCTGCTCCATGCGCCTCTTGGAGTTCTGCTCCATGAACATCGAGGTGATTTCCTGACAGATCTGCTGCGCCACATGTGGATTGTCAAAGGTCACCGCAACGCGGAATCCGGGCGGCTGGCGGTCTATGGCACCCGACATGGGTTGCAACAGTTCTACGTCCACCGACTTCTCCAAATCGTCTACGAGCACTCCCATCGGTACCTTGGCACGCTTGTCCGGGAACAAGTTAAACTTGTCGATGATTGGCTGCAGGCGCGAACTGCTCAGCAACTGCGCTTTCATAGAGGCCAAGTGATCGTTCAAGTCCACAGTCACCACCGGCTTGACGTAGTCTGCGGGCACGACCGGCTGTTCCACTAGTACGCTCGTCGAAGAGGTATACTTCTTCGGCAGGACACGAGTCGCAACAAATCCCAGAGCGCCAAGCAGGAGGGTGCTCAGCGTTGGAATCCACCAATACTTGCGGAGAACCCTCTTCGCGTCGGCCAACGAGATTTCGCCATTTTGAATCATCGCGCTATTTCCTCATTTCGCCTTAAGTCCTAGGCGACATACCCATACTTTCAGAGAGCCATCCCTAGTTCTGCTAAGTATTACACACTTCCCGGTGCACGGTCCTTTCCATCCTTCCGCGCAGAGGATTATAACGTGCTCTTGCACTAAGATATCTAATATCAATACGTTATGAAGACACAGAGAAACAGACTTCCCGGCGTACCTCCTTCTCGACTCCCTCAGTCAAGCCGGTTCGGAAGAAAACTACCCACTTTATCCCTAAGTTTCTCCACATCCGTGAAGGGGACCACGGTCGAGAGGCCGTCATCCCCGGGGCTTCGCCAAGTCTTCTCGCCACCAGTTATGCTATAAGGATCGTAATTTCAGTAACACATTAATAAAAGGAACGAGGCGGCGTGCGCTTCCTCATCGCCCAGGGGGTCAGAGAACTGCTTTGTTTTGGCCTTACTAAGAGAGCTAAATTGAAAGGGTTGGGCATGTCTAGGCTTTGCCATCTACACATGAACCGTTTCGTTAGCGGCAATTTGCTTTTTTCCCTGAGCCAGGCTGGGTGCTCTCACGACCCGAATGTCCGAAAGCAAGGGTTTCTTATGCCCATGGAAGGATGTTACGCAGCTGGCAGGAGGCCACCGGCGCTTATCTTGAGGAGTTGCGCGAACAGCGCAAACTCGCTTAATGCAGCGGCCACGTTTCCAAAGTCACGAATCTCTACTTCGCCTGCTCGAGGCCCGATCGGCTAGTCCGCAGGGAACCGCAGCGCCTAAAGGAAAGGACTCATGAATCAACGGTATTCTGATCGGCGACACTTCCTCTATTGGATCCCTGCGATCCTTGTCGCCACATTGATTTCGCTCTTTTCCACTCACTATTTCAGCAGCCAGCAGACCGGACGGGTCATCATTCCCATGCTCCATTGGCTTCTCCCCGCAGCTTCACCCCGCGTGCTACGCCTTATGCATGTGGGGATCCGCAAAATGGCGCACGTCACTGAATTTGGCCTTTTCAGCGTCTCGGTCTTCCACGGCATTCGCGGAGGGCGTTTTGGCTGGCGCTTCAGCTGGGCCCTGGCCACTCTAGTGATTGCGGTCACCTACGCCGGCCTGGACGAGTGGCATCAGTCCTTTGTGCCCATGCGGGAGGCACGGCCGCGTGACGTTGCAATTGACGCCCTCGGCGCGGTATTGGCCCAGACTCTCGTCTGGTTCTATGCCTACTGGAAATCGAACTTCGCAGCGCCGCCCGATTTCTCGGCGGATGCTGCGAAGCAATAGAAGGCAGAATCCACTAAATTAAGGGATGAACGCCTGTGTTTCGTTAGAGTAAAGGCTTTCGTTCCCGCTAGAATCCACCGCGGTCGTTACGTAGTAATACGTTGTACCGTTCTGCACAGTCGAGTCGGTGTAAGTTAGCGCAGAATCGAATGCAGAATTGATCTTTGCGTACCCTGTCCCGCTCACCGTGCTCCTGTAAACGTTGTATCCGACCACCGTTGAAGTAGTGCTCGCAATCCAGGCCAGCGCTACAGAGTGCGTTACTTGGACACTGGCTGTGAAATTCAGACCAGAAACATTGGAGCCGTTGACCCTCACACTCTGGGTGGCCGGGTTAAAGCCGAATCCTGTGTGTGTGGGAGTTATCGTATAAGTCGCGTTACCTAATCCGGTAAACGTGTAATTGCCCGCACCGTCCGCGGTCGTGGTGGCTGCTGCTGCTCCACTTAGCGTGACCGTCGCTCCGCTCCCGCCGGTATTCGGACTGATTGTCCCTGAGATGTTAAAGGTCTGGCCCACTTGCGACGTCGCACTGAAATTGATTCCCGTGACGTTGGCCCCATTAACTGTTGCAACCTCCGTGACGGGGCTAAAAGCGTAGCCCGTCCGGCCCGGGGTAACCGCATATTTCCCGTTTGCCAATCCAGTAAAGGTATAATTGCCTGAACTGTTGGCAGTTGTCTGGGCGCTCGCTACCCCGCTTAGAGTCACCGTGGCACCAACCCCCCCCGCTGCCGGACTGATCGTCCCAGAAATACTATAGGTTTGTGTGTTGGGTGAGGGACCAGGATGAGTATTTTTTCCGCTGACGAAGCCGGTGCAACCCCAAAGAAAGATCACCGGTGCAAGGATCCCCGCGAGTAGCAGTGCACGGTGAGCGCGAGAAGTTATGTTCTGCGAGTGTGGAAGCTCGCTCAATCGATCTTCGTTTCGTGCAAGTTTCATCGTCCGGGCACCTCAGTAGTCTGCCTGGACGTGAGAGTACGTTTATAACCAGCTATGAGAAACTGGTTAGAAGTCTAAATTAAGTACAGGTACTTACCCTGTCCCTCAAGCCAATGAAATGGAAGTTTCGATACCCGTGCCTGACGCCAAGGACATCTAATTACTAATTAATTATATAACATTTGCGGTCATAATTTGACGCATCCGGGGCGTCAATCCTTCTGGACTCTTCCCTGAGGTCCTGACTCTTCCACAGTCCGGGACTCAGAAAAATCGTCCGCGAAGCATCCACCGAACTGTTTTACTCGTGCTACCATTCGCCACCTCAAGCGTCAGCCTCACGCCTCCTTGTTGCACTTATGGTATCGGTGCGCTCATCTCATTCGAGAAAGAGCTCTCGAGGCCATTGGAATCCACTGCTGTGGTCACATAGAAGTAAGTCGTGCTGTTCTGGACTGTCGAATCCGAGTAGCTCAGACCGGCAACCAGTGAGGAATTAATCTTCGTGTAAGCACTCCCGCTCACCGTGCTGCGATACACGTTGTACCCCGACACAGTCGAGGGACTCGCATTCCAGGTCACCGCCACTAAATGCTGCACTGGCACAACGCCTGTTCCCGACAAAGAGACCGATGCGGGCGATCCGTTCGCGTTGCTTACTACCGAGATGCCGCCGTTTACGCTTCCCGCCACAGTTGGGCTGAACTGAGTGACCATTGTTGTGCTCTGCGACGGAGAGAGCGTCACTGGTGTGCTTCCACCTGTCACCGAGTAACCCGCACCGCTTACGGTGATTTGTGAGATTTTGACATTTGCGTTGCCAGTGTTCGTTATGGTGACGTTTTGCGTCTGAGAGGAGGTACCCGTTGTCACGTTGCCGAAGCTCAGGCTTGTCGGGCTGATGCCGAGCGTCAGCGTGGCTGCGATTCCCGTGCCGCTGAGCCCTACTAGAGTAGGCGACGTGGGCGCGTTGCTCACAATTGAGATGTTGCCGGACGCAGTACCTACCGACGCTGGCAGGAAAGTGGCCGTGATCGTGGTCTGCTTCCCCGCGTTCACATTCAAGGGTAGCGAAAATCCGCTGACACTGAACGAACCTGAGCCAGATGTATTGACTTGAGTAATACCTAATGTGGTGGCGCCGGTATTGGAGATGGTCAAGACTTGCGACGAGGTACGCCCGACCACACCATTTCCAAAGTTGATGGAGGTAGAACTCACCTGAATGCCCGGCGTCGGAACCGCATTCACCGTCAGCGTCGCCGCCGCGCTCGTCACCGTCCCCACCGTGTTGTTCACCACTGCTCGGAACGTCGATCCGCTATCTGACGTTGTCGTCGCCGCCGTCGTGTAGCTCGCAGAAGTTGCCCCCGCGATGTTTGCTCCGTTCTTCTGCCACTGGAAGCTCAATGGCGCTGTCCCTCCCGCTACCACCGTGAAGCTCGCTGTCTGTCCTGCCGTCACCGTCTGGTTCGCTGGCGGCGTCGTGATCGTTGGCGCCACCGCAGACGCATTCACCGTCAGTGTCGCCGCCGCGCTCGTCACCGTCCCCACCGTGTTGTTCACCACTGCTCGGAACGTCGATCCGCTATCTGACGTTGTCGCCGCCGCCGTCGTGTAGCTCGCAGAAGTTGCCCCTGCGATGTTTGCTCCGTTCTTCTGCCACTGGAAGCTCAATGGCGCTGTCCCTCCCGCTACCACCGTGAAGCTCGCTGTCTGTCCTGCCGTCACCGTCTGGTTCGCTGGCGGCGTCGTGATCGTTGGCGCCACCGGAGCTAACGTTGCTGTCCCGGCGAGTGTGATGATCGTCGTAGGAGTTTGCGGATCATTGCTGGTGATGGTGATGCTGCCGGAATCGGTTCCGGCTGATGTCGGGGAAAACGACACCGTCAACACAGCACTGTTTCCTGGTGTGATTGTGTTTGGGGTGGTCATGCCAGAGACACCAAATGAACCACCGCTCACAGAAATCAATGACAGGATCAGGTTGGCGCCGCCGGCGTTCGTAATCGTCAACGTACCCTTGGCCGTGGTTCCGACCATTGCACTCCCCAAATTTAAGCTCGCGGAACTCACACCAATTTGCTGTGGGCCGGTTGTTGCAGAGCCGGTGAGTGCAACTTGGCCCGAAGAAAGTCCGTTGCTGGTCTGGAGTGTTAGAGTGCCACTAGCGTTTCCGGTGGCGTTGGGAGTGAACCACACTTGAAAAGTGCTGGACTGTCCAGCGGGCAGGGATAGGGGCATAGTGAGGCCGGAAATGGAAAACTGACTACTCGATAGGCTCGCGTCGCTGACGCTGACCGAGGTTTTTCCGGTATTCGTGACCGACGCACTCTGCGAGATCTTCTTGCCGACGACAGTGTGGCCAAAGTTGAGGCTCGTCGGGGTAACCTGAATGGTGTCTTGCGAGGGTGGCGGAGTTTTCGACCCACCTGCGCTCACGAAGCCCGAGCAACCACTGATCACTGCTAGAGGCGTCACCGCAGCAAAGGCGAGTAGCGCTCGGAGCTGCCGCAGATTTCTGGATTGACGAAGCGAACCTTGAGTGTGCTTCTGGGATTCCCCACGCCCAACTCTCATCGAACATCCCCCCGACTAACGTCGTGAGGAACAATACCGTGCAAGTTGGTACTAAGAATACTGGTCCTAGGTTCATATTTAGGACAGCTACAGTGCTAGGTAGGGGATCTGACCTCACCTGGCCCAATTCTTAAATTTCTCTGAGCATTGCTGTACATGCTGCGTGACGCGCGTTCGAGAGGGCTAGGAATGCTGTAAACGCAAGGAAAAACAGAAGATTCAACTGGAGTGGCCGCGCGGACTAGAGGGAGCTTGGTGGGCTACTTCAGACGGCAAAAGCGAGCCCTCAGAACCCCGCTGAGCAGTGAACATCGCCGAACGCACCGGCCGCCTGCTGCTTGCCTTTACCTTGGCTTACTGCTTGGCACTGCTGCGGGGAGCTTCCCGGGAAGCGGAAAAAGCCGGCCAGATTTGGAAATTCTTTGTCGGCGGCCGCGTCACGGAAGTTGAGGGACGTTAAGTGTGCTCTAAGTGGCGTTGGCCATGCTGTCACATCCGCGCTGGAAAGAGCGGGCCTATGTTCAACTCCAATTCCTTGCTGGTTGGGTAGCCGCAGTTCGCTCCCTGCTTCGACGGGCACCGCCAATGGTCTTGTATAGTCACAACGCCGCTGTCTAACCTCACGTTGATCAGCACCATCACAAAAGCTGCTAGGAAACCCTTCATCCCCTGATCGAAAAGGCAGATACTTAAGCTGAACGGTATTGATCCCGACGCTTACTTGCGCGACGTGCTCACGCGCATCGCCGATCATCCCATCAACCGCATCGACGATCTCTTGCCTTGGAACCTGGCCCTAGAACTTGCTCCGTTAACGTAACCCGCCGTCAAGACGGCCTCCAGTCGACGCTTACGGCGCGGACGACAGCCGTCGACAAAGAGAAAAGGGAGTCGAATTCTGCTCAGCGAAAAGTCAGTCGATGGAGGATTGCGAAGCGGCGATAGACTCATTTCGAGGCGTTTAGGCAAGCCTTGAGCGCCCGGAAATCAGTCCAGCGTTGCGAATCTTGTACATCAGTCCACGATAGCTGATTTTTAGCGATTCGGCGGTTTTGCGGCGGTTCCACTGATTGGCCCGCAATGCTTCCAGAATGACACTTCGCTCCATCTCGCGAATCGATTCTTTGGCAATCTGTTTCAGCGAAAGACTCTCAGATCCCGCGGAAGCCTTTGGTACTGTTGCTGCGCGCTTTTGCAGCTGGCCTTTCCCGACCACCGCCTCTGGACCGATCAGCACATACCTCGCAATACCGTTCGACAATTCCCGCACATTCCCCGGCCAATTCAAATTTTGCAGGCAGCTCAGGAAATCGTCCGTCAGCGGCTCAGACTCTTTGGCGAATTGCTTCTGGTGTTGGATGCGTAAGTATTCGGCAAGGTAAGGTATGTCTTGCTTGCGTTCGCACAATTTAGGCAGTTTCAGCCAAACAACATTGATCCTATAAAATAAGTCGGCGCGGAATCTTCCGGCCGCAATCTCTTCTTCAAGATTCTTATTTGTGGCACAGATGAGTCGCGTGTCTATGGTCCTTTCTGTGTCCCCGCCAATCGGCGAAAAGCAACCGTCCTGGAGAAAATGCAGAAGTTTACTTTGGAGACCGATCTCCAGGTCTGCGATCTCATCCAAGAACAAAGTGCCATTGTGTGCAAACTCAATGCGACCCGGTTTTGCGGCCTGGGCTCCTGTGAAGGCTCCTTTTTCGTAACCGAACAATTCGCTCTCCATCAAAGTTCCTGGAATGGCTACGCAATTGATCTTGACGAAATGACCGTTCCGATAGGGCGAGTGTGCGTGTATCCAGCGCGCAAGAGACTCCTTCCCCGTGCCTGCGTCACCGTATAAAAGCACGGGAATACTCGCTCCGGAAATCTTTTCCGCCCTCTGGCGAACCTCCCCCATCCTTTTAGAATTGCCGAATAAGACGTCATCCGGGGGCAGTTGCGTTCCCAGTGGGTCACCGAGGCTCTCGTAATGGGTCTTTCGAGACATAAATAGTAAAGTCTATTCTCGATTTCTCGCGTGCACATGACAGGCCAACAGGAATGAGGAAGCGAAGAATGCGTTGGGGGGCGTGAAAATAGGTTGGTCCGGTAAGGTATTTATTATCAAGCACGTACAGGTGGGGAGGCTGGGGAGTTTTAGTACCGCACTCCCGCTTGCTGTTTTCCACTCTTCCTAATCATGAGAAAAAAGTGCCACAAGGTTGGGGAGGATTTCCTGAATGACCCTTTTTGGAGTCTTCTAGCGCTGAGTTCCGACAACCACTGAATTAGGCGTTTTCATACTCTATCGCTGAGGAAAGATGAAGGATTCCAGCAGGTCAGCGCGGGCCTTCTCGTCCGAGGCCACCACCCGCAAAATGTCGCTGATGGAAAGCATCCCGCGGAATCCCTGCCCTTCATCGAGTACGAGGAGATGGAAGATGGTGTTCTGGTCCATCAAGCGCAGGCAGTCTTCAAGCGTTATGTCCGGTGTCACAGTGACCAGTTCGCGCGTCATGATATCCGACGCCTTCATCCACGCGGGGCATTTGTTCTCTGCAGCGACTTTGTCGGAGACATCGCTATGCGAGATCACCCCCACGAGCTTGCCGCTTGCGTTTACAACGCCCACCGCGCGTACTTGTTTCTCGCGCAGATACTGCGCGGCCTGATGGACACTCGTGTCTTCGGTGATCGAAAAAACTTCCTTACGGGACCCGATGAGATCCGACACTTTCATTGGACCCTCCGGGAGATGGTCTGGCGGGATATTAGGCCTAACCCACTCGAGATTGCAAGATGAAATCCTCGGTGATACAACGCTCGGGCGGATGGAAAATAAAAGGGACTATGGTCCGTGGCTTTCCCCGATCCAGTGATGGGGTGCTCAGGAGAGTTGGTTCATGCCCGGGCAACTTCCCCGCGGATGATATCATACCGCTCGATCACCGCGGCCACACCCATTCGCGTACTATCATCTTCCACGCGGAGTTCCACGCGAACAACTTTGCCCAGCGCTCGGACGAACACTTCCGTGCCGTGAGTTATCTCTGCCGGAAGAGTCAGCGTGATGTCGAGTTCCGAGCCCGTTTCGAGATTCTGGTCGATAACAAAATAAAGTCCGCGAGTGGAGATGTCGCGGGTCTTGCCTTGCTGTGAATCCAAGGTCTTTTCGGTTGGGATCCGAATGATGATCGGCAAAGACAAGTCATAGCGTCGAGTCGTGCGACGTTCTGTCATTCCAGCCATTCTCCAGTCCACGCCGCGGATGTTCTCGCTATCCCGCGCCTTTCCCGAGAAGTTGAACTCACGCAAGTCCCGCCACACTCTCGATCCAAACTTGGCGAATTGTTATGAGCGCACGCCAACTTAGAACGGACTGGCTCGAGCGTCCCAAGCCACGTTGCGAGACCTGCCCTGACGAAGATTTCCCCGGATAGCCTGCCCGAAGCTGAGTTCTAACGTCTGCTTATACAACTTCTATGGTCCACACTGCAATATTTGTTGTGTTACGAATCGACCTCATTCCGGCACAGCGACATTGTCTTGATTCGATCGAGCGGGAGCACCTCGTCCAGGCGCTGTCACACGTATTCATGTTCCGCTCGTGTGCCCAGATGAGAATACGCGGAAGGGGAAACGCCCTAATCTTGCCGCGTTCCGACTCCGGCAGTCGGCTCTTCAACTGCTACTGAAGCCGATTTCCTCGCGCGCGGCGCATCCAGATTGAACTGCCGCATCTTGTAAAGAAGGGCCTTGTAACTGATGCCCAGCATTTTTGCGGCATCTTTTCTGCACCACCGCGTCTTTTCCAGTGCGTCGGCAATGGCCTCCGCTTCGGCCTCATCCTTCAAGCCGCGCACCAACGCCTTCAGCCCTTGTTGGCGAGGCACCATGGATTCTCCACGAGGCGACGTCCGCTGGCGCATCGAGGACATCTCAACCAATTCGCACAGGCTTCCTTCGTCGTCCTCGAGAATTACGTAACGCTTCACGAAATTTTCCAACTCGCGCAGATTGCCGGGCCAAGGATAATTCACGGCCGCATCCAAAAGATGTTTCGAAGGTCTTGGTGAAGGCTTCCCAAATTTTTCACTGTATTTCTCCAGGAAGTGGCGGAATAGAAGAGGAATCTCCGCTGTCCTCTCGCGCAGCGGGGGAACCAGAATGGAAAGCACATTGAGCCTGTAGTACAGGTCTTCGCGGAACTTCCCGGTTTTCATCGCTTCGTGAACGTCAACGTTTGTTGCAGCGAGCACTCGAACGTCGGTTTCCACCAGATGGCGCCCGCCGAGCCGCGAGTATTGATGATCCTGAAGAACGTGAAGGAGTTTCGCCTGAAGGTGCGTGCTCATTTCTGCGATTTCATCGAGGAAGATCGTGCCCTTGTTGGCCATTTCAAACTTGCCGGGTTTGCTGCGCACGGCACCTGTGAAAGCACCTTGCTCGAAACCGAATAGTTCCGACTCCAGCAGCTCTCCCGGCAATGCGGCGCAATTCACTTTCACGAACTGTTGGTTCCGGCGTTTCGAACGTAAGTGGATCATCCGCGCCACAACTTCTTTTCCCACACCGCTCTCACCGCAGATAAAAACCGGCACGTCCACAGGCGCGATCTGTAGGATTTGTTGGCGGATTCGCACCATCTGTGGGCTGGCTGCCAGAAAGCTCAAGTCTTCCGTGATCTGATCGCAATAGTCACGTAACACCTGATTTTCCGTTGTCAGCTCTTTTTTCTGGCGTGACTTCAGCATCGCCGCATCCAGTTCCGTTTTCTCGAAAGGCTTCGTCAAATAATCGTGCGCCCCGAGGCGGATGGCCTCCACGACCGTGCCCACCTCGTTCGAGCAGGAAAGCATGATCACATTCATGCTGCGGTCGATCTGCATCAATTCCTTCAGCGTCTCAATTCCGTTCTTCTCTGGCATTAGAACATCCAGAATGATGAAGTCCGGGCGCTCGCCCTTGTTCACCTTCTCCAGCGCCTCTTTGCCGGAACTGACCGCTTCAACGTCGAATCCATCCACCTCGAGCAGCGTCTGCAGATACTTTCGAATGCTCGGCTCGTCATCAACGACGAGAATTTTTTCTTTCGCAGCCATAGACTGTTTCCTCTCCGTCAAGAAAATCCGTTGGTGCTAGCCCGCATCCATCGGCAACAAAAATGTGAACTTACTTCCGCTGCGCGACCCGCTTTCCACCCATATCTTTCCGCGATGCGCCTGGATCAGCCGCTTCGTGATGGCCAGTCCCAGTCCCATTCCCGAAGTGTTCCGGTCCACCCGTACAAAATCCTCAAAAATCTCCTGATGGTGCTCTGCCGCGATTCCCGGGCCGGTATCTGCTACGCTCACTTCAACGCAATTGGGACGCTGCAAACGGAATCTCCGTCGCTCTTCCACCGGAGCCAGGGCCGCGACCCGGCGCTCCCAAAAATGTGGCGCCGCCCGAAGCTGTACGCTTCCCCCCGCCGGCGAATGCTTCAGTGAATTGTCGAGAAGATTGGCCGCTGCCTGCTGCACCTTCTGATAGTCGAATCGGAAGGTGGGTATGGACGCGTCAATATTGACATCCAATCGCACCTCTTTGCGTTGAAAAGCTTCCGACCAGCGTTTGGATAGCTCATCGAGGCAATCCCGCAAGTCATTCTCACGAAGTTGCAAAACGAGCTTACCGCTCTCCAACGCCGAATAGTTCAGAAACATCGAGACTAGTCGCACTAACCGTTCAGAGTTTTCCTTCGATTCCTCGAGAATATCCCGCTGCTTGTCCGTCAATCGTCCGAGCGAACCCGCTAGGAGTAGGTCGTAATAGCCCTTAATCACTGCGAGCGGCGTCTTCAACTCGTGCGCCGCTGATGCAAGGAAAACTGTTTTCTGCCGGTTTACTTCCTGCAATTTCAGGTACGCCGCCAATAGATTACGATAGGTAATCTCGCGTTCCTGCAACAGCTCTTGAACGGTCAGTTGCGTCGCGGGATCCGACGCCGCCTGCTCCTCCAGTTTGTTGTCAAGCTCCACCACCAGCCAGTCCGGCTCCGGCATCCAGCGGATTCGCGCAGTGGATCTTTTTCCTTCGCGCTCGACGAGCAGCTCGACCTCTTGCGCTCCACTTTCGATCTGCCCGAAAATCTGTTTCGCATCCACCTGCAAGATATCGTTGAAAAGATTCGAACCCGAAATTTCTGTGTATCCGTACCTTTCCAGCGACTGTCTCGCGCGTGAATTCACCAGCAACAAATTTCCACTGCGTTCTGCCACGATTAGCGGTTTTTCCACTTTATCCAGCAGGCCGACGACGAACCTGATGGGAAGAGCGACACGATGCCGCTCTTCTGACATGGGAGGCAACACAGTCCGTCCAGCCATCGCTTAATCCTGTGTATAAAACAAAGTGGTAAAAATTTTCCCTACCGGCCTTTCATACTTGCAAAGGGCTCCCCAAGTGTCAATGGCAAATGCGTTCCATTTGCTCAATTCAGGAAAGGAAGTGGATATCCAGACCAAGAGACTTGTCGCGGAAACTTGTTGGCCCTGTAAGAGACCTCCATCTACTTCATAGGAATGACCTTAGTGGACAACAGGTTCGCTCTCTATGGCAACCAAGATGCTTAGATCCGTACTAGTTCCTTAGTACCAAGTGAGAGATTGTGGTGATTAACGTTCTTAAGGAAAGGCAGCGCATGGGACCGCCCTCTACCCGACGCTCGCCCCGCATTCGCTTGCAGGTGCCCGTATTCGTGCGCGGCACCGACGTTTCCGGCGCCGAATTTGTGGAACTCACCAAGACCCTCAATATCAGCGCCACCGGGGCCTGTATTACGTCTGCGCATATCATTCGGCCCGATCAAATCGTGCACTTGACCATTCCCGCTCCCTCGCCCGCCTCCTCGAGTCTTGTTCCCAGTGAAACCCCACCCATCGCCGCCAAAGTCCTGCGTCAGGATGCTGCCGGAGAAATGCGTCTCTTTGGGTTGGAATTTCTCCGTCCAATTGAGTGAGTATTGCCATCACCCAGCTAGCTCTGGAAGTCGGGGTAATTATGTCACACGGGTACGTCTAGGACCATGTCAGGACTCGACTTTTCCTTACCCTGTACCCCGCTTTTGTAATACGATACCCCCTAATTTTGGGAGGTCGGACTCGCAGTTAGATTTGTCAAGGTCCAGTACGAATGGACTCTTGTGTGCTCCATAAATATAGCGAAAGCTTAAATTGCTTTCCCCAAACCCCGCGGGGATAGGCAGAGGTCAGGTATATACCGGATATGCCCAGCCCCGGCGCCCCGGCGCCCCCGCGCTTGTCGATTGAGGATTCCTACCTCGAGCTGCTTGCGGATACGCTCGATACCCTCGATCTGCCTGCGCGCGGCCAGTTTCTCCAGCGATACTTCCGTGTGATCGCGCATCTTGATTTGCGCGAACCCCAGTGTGTCCAAATCTGGGACGACATGCTCTCCCGTCGCCGCGAGTTGAGCGATCGCGCAGAGCGATCGATCTCTCTGAAGACCGCTCTCATGGATGTCCTCGTCACCGGCGGCTTTCTTCGCGTTCCCATCATCCTCGAATACGAGGAGCTCAAGCGGCTCCAGCTCAACGCCGTGACCGATCCGCTCACGAATCTTTACAATCGAAGACTCTTCAATGAAACATTCGAAAAGGAACTCAACCGCGCCCGCCGCTACGGTCAGCCTTTGGGTCTTGTGATTCTGGATCTACATCGCTTCAAGGAAGTGAATGACAAGCATGGCCACCCGCGCGGCGATGAAGTTTTGCGCGCCGCCGCCTCCACCCTCAAGAAATCGCTGCGCACTTCAGACTCCGCATTTCGCATTGGCGGTGATGAATTCGCTTTGATTCTACCTCAAACAGACGCCCCGCAGGCTCTCGCTCTCGGCCGCCGCGTCCAAACTGTTTTTGCGGAGGTTTTGGAACCTTTGGAGCTTGGCGTCAGCGTCAGCATGGATCACGGTGTCGCCAATTTCCCTCAAGACGCCGAATCCACCGAACAGCTGATTCGCATCGCCGACGAACGTCTCTACCATGTGAAACACGCCAATCACCGCAAGACGGGCGGCGGCACATCGCGCCCCGAGACACTCCCCGCCGGCGAAGAACCCTCAGCTGCTCCTCCTGCCCCAGCTCCTTCCTTTCCGGCTCCTCAGGAACGAACTGCTCCGCCGCCACCGCCAATTTCCATCGAAACAAAACGTCCGCCGGAAAAAACCGAAACCAACATTGAGGCCGCAGCCTCCGCGACTTCCGCCGCCATCTCCGCGGACCTCGCCGCTCCCGCCTCGCGCGTCTTCACGGTTCAACGCAAAGCCGAACGTGTCTCCATGATCGGTACCAACGCCTACGCCGTGCTGGGTGAACAGGGTGCACGCCGCGCTCGCGTCCTCGATCTTGGCTTCGGCGGCGTAGCCATCGAGATGGATTCATCCGAACAACTTCCGGAAAGCCTGCTCGCGGTTCTTCACGTCCCTATTCTTCCGCCGGTTCGCGTGAACCTCCGTCCCGTTTGGAAGCAGCAGACGGGCCAGGGAAGCTTCCGCGTTGGCTGCGCTTTCGTCTCCTGAAAAATCTCCGCCGCCCGCGGACATCAATACCCTTCAGAATCCGTTAACCCTTTTTCTGTGAACTCTGTTGTCGCAAATAGCGCGACGTGAACAGCAAAGCTTGTTGCAGATGTGCCAGCCCCAGCCCCCACCGCAGCGCTGCTTGCTCATTCGAATCCCCCACCGACTCCAGCTCCATCCTCAGCGAAAAAGCGGCCTGGCCGGATTCCTGTTCTGTCTCGGAACTCAAGCAGAGCCTCGCCTCCAGAATCTCTGGCGATCCCGCATTTTTCAGCAATTCGACCAGCTTCTGAATCAGCTGGAAATGCAATCCCCGGTTGCGCCCAGCCTCCTGGCCCCGCAAGGACAATACAAATCCGCCAGCGCAGGTGGCGCGTCCATCTCCTGCAATGGTCACCTGCCAATTTCCGATTGGTCGGCTGTCAAAAAAAAGAGAGTCGTCGCCTTGCAGCGCGCTCGTAAAATTCTGAAGCGCCAGCTTCACCGCAGCGTCGTCGCCCGCTATCTTCGCGGCTCGTTCCGGAATATTCTGTACCACTTCGACTCGCATCCAGCGAACCTACGCGATGCGCCTTCCTCCCACAACAAAAATTTCACTCTGCACGCATTCCCTCCCACTCCTGCTAAAATCCACCCGCGCACCGCGCCCTCGCAAGGAGCCAACATGATCGAGCCGAAAGTCAGCCGCCCGCATTGGCCCGACGCCCTCCAGAAATCTTCCGGCGACACCACTGGCCTCAAGCCCTGGTCCTGGGCCCTCGAACGTCTTGAAAAATCTCACAATTATTGGATCGCTACCTCGCGCCCCGACGGCCGCCCGCATCTTATGCTCGTCTGGGGAATCTGGTGGCAGGACGCCTTCTGGTTCAGTACCGGTCCTCGCACGCGCAAAGCGAAGAACATCGCCGCTGATCCTCACTGTGTGATCGGCACGGAAAAAGCCGACGAAGCCGTAATTCTCGAAGGCGTCGCGGAAGAAATCAAAGATCGTTCCATCTGGAAGCAAGTCGCACAAATCTATAACGTCAAATACGGCGGCGACGTCGAGCCTCTTCTGCTGGCCAGTGACGGCTGCATCTTTCGCCTCCAGCCGCAAATTGCCTTCGCTCAAGATGAACACGCGGAAAATTTCGTCGAATCCGTTACTCGCTGGCACTTTCAGGGAAAATAGCCCAGGAACACTCTCGGCGCGGTGCTCTGCTCATCATTCAGAGTCCGCAAGCCCTCTTCTCAAGGTTTTACTCCGGCGTTCCACATCTCTTCCTTGATCTTCCACTCACCACTCTCGTCTCTGTGCAGCACCAGCAGAATCTTTCCATAGCCTTCGATTGGCGCCTTCCCATTCGGCGGTTGCACCACCTGGTGCGTCGTTCCCCACTCGGACGCCCAGTCTCCCGATACCTGGATATCCCGAAATTCGTTTTCCTGCTGCGTGACTTTGTATCCCGGCATGTTCGCAACGACGTCATCCAGCCATTTGGCGATCGTCTTCTTCCCGGCAATGGGCGCCATCCCGGGCAGCAGCGTCACTCCGTCATCCGCCCACAGCGCCATCGCCCCGGCATTGTCCGTTCGCAGCGTGGCCTCCTGGAACCTCTCATTGAACACTTCGATCTCCTTCACATCCCGCGCTCCCGGAGCCGCCGCCGTCGTTTGAATCACCCCTGCAAGAACCATCGCCAGTCCTGCACCCACGACTGTTCGTTTCGAATTAGCCATCAAGCCCCTCCCCCGCGAACCTCACTCAAATCGCTCTCAATCTACAAGAACCCATCCGCCCTGAACAACCTCAATGCGCTCATCCCCAGCTTTCTGTCATCTGATCTTTGATCACATTAAAGCATTTCAGCGCGCGAGAGGTGGTCTCGCGCTAGGATGTGGTGGAGGTGTATCACCGCGCGACTTCGCTGGCGGCGGCGCGTTTTCTCGATACGCTTCTGGACCGCGTGCCCTTCCCGGTTAAAGCGCTGCAAGTGGATGGCGGAAGTGAGTTCGCCGCGGAGTTCGAGGAGGCTTGCCAGCAAAAAGAGCTGCCACTGTTCGTGCTGCCGCCGAAATCACCCAAGCTGAACGGCCATGTAGAGCGTTCCCACCGCACCCACAAAATGAAGAGTTCTACGAGGTGCATGCGGAGTCCGGTCAGCTACCCGCCTTAAACCGGCAGCTGCGCAGCTGGGAGAAAACTTACAACTGTATCCGCCCACACCAGTCGCTGACCTACCTCACCCCACTGGAATTTATCACCCGCTGGAAAGAAAACCTCAGAAAGGCAAAGTGTCACTAATCTACTGGACGAGTACACCCATTTGTCGAAATTTGACACTTCGCGTACAATTAAAGATTGCCTCGCGACCTAGCGACGCGGCTGTAGCTCATCCCTTTAGGGGTGAGGCTCTTCCCTCTCACGAAGAGTTGGCCGTGCAGACCGGACGCGACAGAATGGAGCCTCATGAAACCCGGTATTCATCCCGACTATCACCCCGTCACGGTGCACTGCGCCTGCGGCCATAATTTCACGACTCGTTCGACCATTAAGGGCGACAAGCTGAATGTCGAAATCTGCTCGAGCTGCCACCCCTTCTTTACCGGCAAACAGAAGCTCATTGACACCGCCGGCCGCGTCGAACGCTTCACGAAAAAGTACGCCGACGCCGCCGCAAAAGTCGAAGCCTCAAAAACAGTCGCCGCCAAGAAGTAAATCTGCGCATTCTTGTGTGGGACAGCCAATCATGGCTGTCCCTCTTTCTTTTTTCTTTTGCCTCCGGTCTCACAAGTTCTCCGTGGAGCAATTCGTCTCCCCCTTCACCCTCGGCGTTCCCCGCTCCGCGATCCTCGGTGCACCTCTGCGTCTCTGCGTTATCCTTTTTCCTCATCTTTGAACTGCTAACTTTCGACTTTCAACTTCTCTCTTCCCCCCGCCCGTGTACAATGAACTTCCATCGTGGCTACTCAATCCCGCATGTTTGATGGCGCGCGCTCCGGCGAACTCGTCGAAACCGCCCCGCCACGCGTCACCCTCCGCAACTCCTTCGCGCACCCCTTCGATTCCGCCATTGCCGCCGCACGCACCTGCTACGCCCCGCGCCTCATCGGCCCCGAAGAGATCACCGACAAGCAGCGCCTCAACATCGGCGCCGCCACTTTCTACAGCGGCCACCACACCGTCTACCAGCACGCCCATTTCGAATTCGGTCTGGAAAACATCAGCCGCCAATTCGTCTGGTCCTTCCTACACGCGCACCCCTTCTACAATTCCGAGCAGCAAAGCCAGCGCTACGTTCGCCTCGACCGCCCGCAAGCCTACCTCCCGCCTGTTTCTCTTTTCTTCGACGAAAAGTGCAAGGAAATCTATGAAGGCGCCATCACCCGCGCCTGGAATTACTATCGCGAACTCTCCACTCTCTTGATCGGCGACACGCGCAACATCCTCAACGACATCTGGCACGTCGGTCCGATGTCTCACTCCAAGCGCCTCCAGAAAATCGAGCGCTCCGCCGAAAAACGCGCCATCGAAATCGCCCGCTACGTTTTGCCCCTGGCCGCCTTCACCACCATGGTGCACACCCTCTCGGGCATCGTGCTCCACCGCCTCTGGCGCATGAGCACCGCCTCGGACACACCCAGCGAAGCCCGCGCAGTCATCGGCGAAATGGTTTCGCAAGTAAAAACCATCGACGCCCAGTTCTTCGACCGCTTCGGCACCGAGCCCCTCGAAGAATTGCCCGAATGGAAAAATGCGATGGCCCAGCCATCCACAGGCGAACCCTTCGCCCGCGAATTCGACGCCAAACTCAACGGCAAAACTTCCAAGCTCGTCGACTACTCCCCCAACGCTGTCCGCGTCATGGCCGAATCCTACCGCGCGGTTGCCGGTCTCACCGAATCCCAATGCTCCGACGCCGAAGCCATCGACCGCCTCCTGAATCCCGCGCGCAATCTCTACCGCCTCGAAACTCTCAACGTCGGCGTCCACGCCCCCATGATGCGCGCCCTCCAGCACGCCAACTACACCTTCGCGAAAAAAATCAGCCACACCGCCGACAGCCAGGACCAGCGCCATCGCATGGTCCCCGGCTCGCGCCCGCTCCTCACACTTGCCGACACTTGCGAGCCAGACTACATCACTCCCATGCTCCTCTCCGCCAACCCCCGCGCCAAAGAAGTCTATGACCGCGCCATGTACGACGCCTGGTCCGCAAAAAATCAGCTCCTCGATCGTGGCGTCCCTCCGGAAATCGCTCTCTATCTTCTCCCCAACGCCAAATCCATCCGCCTCTACGAATCCGGCGCTCTCCTCCATCTCATCCATAAATGGACCATGCGCACCTGCTTCAACGCCCAAGAAGAAATCTACCAGGCCTCCATGGACGAACTCGCCCAGCTCCGCGAAGTCCATCCCGAACTCACCCGCTTCATCGGCCCCCCCTGCCACATCCGCGCCGGCATCACTACTCCCATCTGCACCGAAGGCTCCCACTTCTGCGGCATCAAAGTCTGGCTCGACTTCCCCAACATCACCCGCCGCATCTGAAACGTCGCCTTTCGTTTCGGCATCCTATCCTATAGCTGGAGGCCCATCATACTTCGCAGTTCCGACCCCCATCGCCGCAATCCTCATCGCTGCTACGCTTTTGACCCCTCCCACCTTCGCCTTCGACACTCCCTTGTCCGACCAGGCCGTCCGCGAAGCCTATTTCCTCGGCCAGCGCCACGACGAGTCCATGGCCAACGGGTGAACTACAGTGCCCAGCAAGCCACGAAGGAGCATCGCCCCGAGGATGAAACCGTTGTCATCAACATCTAAATTCTCCTCACGCAATCCTATCCGGCCGCGATTCCCAAACCCACCGGCTCCCGCTCCGGCTCCCCGTCGGCTTCCAAATTCGCTCCTCCGACTTCTGGAAAGACTTCAAGGTTCGCGTCTTCGACGGAGAAAAGCAGCGCCCCGTGGACAGCCTCACCGGCTGGCTCGTCTGGCTCGAATACGACGCTCGCAATATTGCTTCCGACGACGCCCAGGTCGAAGTCTTCACCACCGACGGCCGGCCGCCGTCATTCCTTTCGACCTAGCCCGCCTCCGCTGATTCCTTCGCCACGCTTTTCGCCGCCCCTGGATATCTTTGGCATACTTTCCCTTGAAGATAACTCCATTTGGAGTGCGGCAGCTTGGCTGCCGCTTTTCTTTCTATCGACACAACACACATCGCATGCATCAAATTCCGAGCAGCGCAACGCTCGACCTCAGTTGAACCTCGCAACCAGAGCTAAGCACAAGCCATTTAGAATCAACACTTATGAAAATGCTCGAAAAACACACCTCTAACTACCTTTAGAATCAACACTTATAGAAATTCCCGCAAGTGTTGATTCTAAACCACTTACATAAACGCTAAGCCCTTTAGATGCAACACTTATGAAAACATGGGGGGCGGCCTGTTATGGTTCACTAAGAATGTCTATGAGGTCTTTCCCAGAATCTTTCAGTTTGACGGAGACTGCATGTCTTACTGAGAACTCTCTATGACCGCCATCTCAACGTAACTGGGCCGTCCATCGGATGCACCATCGCCGCTCCCGTACGCCGCGACTCCAGCAGGTTCGCCTTCAGGGCGAAATACCACTTCGCCTGCCGGTCCGCATCATCGATCAGCATCAACCGCGGGTTGTACTTCAGTCCTTCGGCTTGCTGGATCATCGTCAACTGGTCCTGCCGCAGAAACTTTTTCGCAAAAGGACGAAAGATCGCGACGGGAATCGGCAAGTTCCACGCTGCCACAAAATCAATCCGGCACAAATCGCGCCGCACCGGCGTCACGGTCGCGCGGCTCGAAAACCACAGCTTCCCGCTGCGATCGATCTCCGTTCGCAGATTCGGGAGCACGAAATCAATCGTCGTCGTCACCGTCTCGCCCGTCATCTTCGCCAGCAGCCGGTACGGCGCGCTGTTCGCACTCGGCTGGTGTGGACTCATCCGGAATCCATTCGGGATCGGCTCAAACTGTTTCGCTTTCTCATGGATACTCGAGCGCTTCCGCCAGAACCACGATTGATGCACAAACGGCCCGTGCGCCGGGTCCATCAACCCGATAATTCCCTGGTCCACATGCGAAGGCAGCTCGCACGAAAGATGAATGATTTTGTATTTGTCGCTGAAAACCGCAAGCGCCGGAGCGGCCGGAACTGTTTCCGGCAGCTGCGTTCCTTGACCATTCATGTACACCCAGACGTAGCCATCGCGCTCTTCACAAGGAAAATGTCCCGCGAAGATCCGCTCCACTTTCAATTTGTCCTGGCTCGTCAGCGAAGGAATCTCAACGCACTGCCCGCTGCACGCATCGAATCGCCACCCGTGATAACAGCACTCGAGAAGTTTTCCATCCAGTCGGCCGTAGGACAGCGGAATCCCGCGATGCGGACAAGAATCCCGCATTGCAAATGCTTTCCCCTCCGAAGTCCGCCCCAAAACCAGCGGCACTTCCAGCAGCATCGCCGTCACCAGTTTCTGCCCGGCAATCTCCGCGCTCCGCACCGCCGGATACCAAAAATCCCAAAGAAATCCAGCATCCGCCTCGGCCGTGGTCTCTCGCGCCGAATCAGCGTTGGTCTGCAATATCGTTCGTACCGCTTCGCTCATAGGTTCATTTGCATCGTAGTATATCGCCTCAGATAGGAGCAACCACGTCGACACCGCGGCGTGCTCGGTAAGTGGCAGTTCGTTGCCTCTGCTTTTCCTAGTATCCAGGCTGAGACGAAGTCAGGCGACGGATGAGCCAGCCCAGGATGAAGAGAATGGCGCCAGTAACAAAGATGGGCACCAGCGGCGGGTTATTCCAGGAGTGGTCGATATCCTTGCCAGTTGTCAGAAGGCCATCTAGCATGAATTGCGACGGTCTGCTATGGCGTTGATTTCCCGAACCAGTACAGGCGATTCGCATCCTTGCACCTTACTACCTTGTGCGATGGTTATTGATGGAAGGTGGGCACAAAACTGGGCACAACTCCGGTCCGCAATGATGACATTTTGCTACCGCGAATCATTTTCCCCGAGAGGTACCACGGGGTGGTCGAATCCTGCAGATCGGCTGTGCCCAACTCATAAAAAATTTTGCAAAAAATTGGAAGCGGACAAAAGATGGGACTATCCAACTAAACGGCAGTTGGCAAAGGCTACAACCTACCTATGCCGGGATCACGCCAGTGCAAGGCTACTGCATCCTGAAAGGCCTATCAACATGCTAAGGGTGTTATACGAGCGCGCCAAAAGTACCTCACAAAACTGATTGGAAGATCTCTTCGTAACGAGCGACCATCTTTTCAAGTTTGAACTGCTGCCGGACATCTTCTCGGGCCGCCGCGCTCATGCGTCGTCTCTCAGGCTCAGGCAGGTGCAACGCACGGAGAATGCCATCCGCCAATGCTTGAGGCGATTCCGGATCGACAAGCACTCCAGTTACGCCACCCTGGATCGTTTCTGGCATCCCTCCCACCCGTGTTGCCACGCGTATGGCCCCGCAAGCGCCGGCTTCCAAGGATACTCGGGGCAAACCCTCATTGCGCGATGGTATGACTACGACCGCGGCATCCCGGTAGAGACAGCGCAGCTCAGCCGGTGTCTTATATCCCTTAAATCGGACCGAGGTGCTCACGCCGAGTCGCTCGCTCAGTGACCGCAAGCCCTCTAGCTCTTTCCCTTCTCCGACTAGCCACAGCTTGACACGCGGCACCCGCTCTTGCACCAGCGACCAGGCACGCAAAAGCAGGTCAACGCCTTTGATGAGGTGAAGCCGTCCCACAAACAACACATAAACCCCGCTGTCCGTCGGCGGCATCGCTGCTTGGTCGAGCCAAGAACGGTCGAGGCCGTTGGGAATCACTTGCGCTTTGTTACGCACAAAAGGGTAAAGAGCCAGCAACTCCTGCAGGAGTGATCTACTCACAGCGATTATCGAATCGGCCCTCTTCAATAGAAGAGTTTGCCATGGTTTCAGATCGGGATAGTTCGAAAGGTCGCGAATGTCGCTGCCGCGCACCGTAACTACGAGACGGTACCTACGATGCAAAAGAGACGCCGCGACAAGTATGTGGCATTGCAACACCGGGCACTGCACGGAAACGACGTCCGGTCGGAATTCGCGCAATACCGATCCAACCCCCCATACCGAGTGAAGAAACCTAGCACCTGATCGAATACCTCTGGGGAAAGGCACCTTGGGCATACTCCAGTAAGGTACCCTCGGTAGGCCGAGTGATCTCTCGCTTGAGTCCGGCCGAATGTCTGCAATTCCAACGGAGTGCCCCGCGCCGATCAACGCCTCGGCCAATTGACACACGGAGATCTGTGCGCCACCAAGCGCCTGCACGTTCCAGCCATAGAAAAGAAGAATCCTCATGCATCCTTCAGACAGCCAAGGGGAAATTCCACGAGCTTTTGGCCAGCTTTACCTGTGTTTGAAAGTCATGTGCCACAATCGGATTTGATGATCGTCAATCCGACCGAATCGACGTGTGCAGAGTGCTATTGTTCCGCAACCTGGATCGTTGGATTCGTGGTACTCGGCCGAATATCAAAAATGACTACCTTGGCAGGCGAAATAATGTAGATCAGCGTTTGCGGAGTTCCCGTGGCAGGCAGCACCGTTCGGCCGCTTGCGGAGACAGCGTACGTCTGACTAAACGCGTTCCCCAGGGACAACAATCCGGCGGCGTTGTCGTCACTCGTCCCGTTCACATTGCCGCTACCATCAAAGGTCGCATACCCTGCGCTCGTGCTATCTTCAGCGATCGGAGGATCAATCGTTGCAAAGGAAAACTTCCCGTTCAGGGATGCATTCGTGAACGGTCCGCCCGTCACAGGCTCTGAAGATTTTGCCATCACCTGCTTGTCCGTGAAAAGTATGAAGCCCATGTTGGGGCTTACCAGATATTCGAGAATGTCGGGCGTCGTCGATCCAGTTTTTGTAATGAGGACCCGCCCACTGCCTGCCACGCTATAGGTTCCCGAAAACGATAACGTGGAGATAGTACCGCCGCTGTTTTCATCACCCGAGAAGGTGAAGTTGCCTGCGCCGTCCGGAGTGAAAAGGCCTACATCTGCGCGGCTCCCCGTCCCGGTCCCCGTTAAGCCGTTCACGTAAATCAGACTCACGGCGCTCAGCGACGAATTCACGTAGGGTGTATTGGATTGCTGCAGCGCTAGGCCGCTTAGCAGAGGATTCACATTTTGGGCGTCACTGCTCATTAGGAAAAATTCGTTGGAGCTTAAGATATAGATGACGGTGTTTACGGCCGAACCTCCGTTGGGAATGAACGAGAGCGTTCCACGGCCATTCGCGGCGATGTTGTAAGCACCGCCAGTAAACGGAATCGGGCTCGCCGGATAGCTGGCGCTGCCTCGGTTGATGGTTCCATCGTCGTTGATGTCACCGGAACCCGTCACGGAAGTGCCGCTGAGCGTGAGTACGCCGACGGCGCCGAATCTTCCGCCGCCGTTCGCAGCGGTCTTTCCGGCGCTAGCGCCAAACGCATAATTCCCACTCACTTGCGCGTTGGAAAACGCACCGGGATATTGCACGCGAATAGTACCAGTCGTGCCTGCCCCGGTGCTGTCGAATTCAATGATGCGTGCTCCGGATGCAACGCCGGAACCAATGAGGCTTGCGACAAAGCGGAAAGAACGCGTCACACCACCTGCGGTCAACGTCAAGCAGACTTGATGGTCGGAACCGATGGAGTACGAACTGCTTGCTGTCGTTACGTTGAGATCGCTCTGCACGCCACTGGGCCCGTTGCTGTTGATGTCCTCGGTTCCACCCGTAATGCCGCCAGTGCCATTCGCGGTGAAGGAGCCGACCATCGCCGCGGGGCCGCTGGCGTCAAAACCCTGCAACGAGAACGCGTACTGCCCATTCAGAAGCGATTCGCTGCCCGTTCCGCAAGTTGCGCCGTTCACCGTGATGCTCAGCGCTTGTGAAGCGGTTTGAGTAGAATTGCTGCTGTCTGTCACGGTGATGGTGAAATTCGACGTGCCCGGTGGACCCTGCGGGGGTCCAGTAATTGCTCCCGTAGTGCTATTCAGGTTCAATCCGACGGGCAATGTACCGCTGGTGACGGAGAAAGAGAGTGGTGCATAACCCGTTGCCTGAATGGTTTGACTATACGCCGTGAACTCTGAGGCAGATGGCAGAGAGGTTGTGGTGATCGTTGGCGCTGGAGGCAGGTTGATCGCTACGCTCAGGGCCTGAGTAGCCGACTGTGGACCTGCGCTGCTCGAATCGGTTACCTTGACCGTGAAATTTGATAATCCATCGGGACCCGTTGGCGTGCCGGTGATAGCACCTGTGGTGCCGTTGAGGCTCAAACCTGTAGGAAGCGTACGGCTGGCGATGGAATAGCTCAGCGTCCCCGAACCGCCCGTTACGCCAAGCGTCCGGTTGTAGGCTGTGCCTTCCACTCCAGCGGGTAGGGTGGTTGTCGTGAAGGAGGGCAGAAGCGAGACGTTGATGGTCAACGGCACGCTCTTGGTTGGGTCCGTCACGGCGGTGGCCGTCACCGTTGCCGACCCTGCCGCCCCCGTGGTTGGCGCGCTGTATGTCACGGCGGTGGCCGAGGGACTTGTGAGCGTGCCTTGCCCAGTGAGACTCCAAGTCACTCCCGCAGCCGCGGAATCATTCGACACCATCGCGGTGATATGAACCTGCTGGCCTTGATCAATGGCCTGCGTGGCGCTCGGAGAAATACTGACGCCGATAACGGGTTTCGAACTCGAACCGCCGCCGCACCCTGCCACCACAACTAAAATTGCAACAGTCAACAGACTCCATACCCGTGTTTTGGCAGCTATGACGGCGTCGGCCTCCTGAATTGTCCGGGAATACGTTCCATAAATAAGGGGAATCGTCTCATCGGCGAGCAGGAACTGTCTCCGTAGTTCCACGGACCTAGGGCGCATTCAGTCCTCGCACGCGAGCCAAGGTGACCTGAGAAGGGTGAGCTTCGCGCTACTCCAATCTTTGGCGCCGCACCTGCTGTCTGCAATAGTACTTCCGATACAGTTCAGTAAGCGTACCCATCCCCCATTCGTTCTAGGCCCCCAAACTCCCCAGCCCTCTGCTTTTCTGCTTCGACGTGACGGAGAGAATTGGAGCCGTTTTGTCTCGAGAGAGACGGAACATCCGATGGCTGCGGTCCCTGCCACACCTGCCCAATTCCATATGAATTGCGCTCGCCGACGTTATAGCCTGTATCGCTTCATTTCAGGGCGGTTAACTGGTGTCCATAGGATTTGTGGGCAAGCTGATTGTGGGGTAATCTGCGAAGTCTCGTCGACTAAATGGCTCGGTAATCCGTCTGCTAATGACCACGCGCGGCCGGCACTGCCGGTGTTTCAATCCGCGTAGCTTCTGGCCGCGGGAACGGGCGAGGATGCGTACATCATTTGAGAGAAGGAGATTGCGGGCCTGCCATTCTTCTTCCGATTCGAAGTTGGGTTCGGGAACGGGATCGTCGGTGATGGCGACCGAAAACGTCCCATAGTCCTGTTTCAGAAGGCTGTTGTTCTCCAGCTAATGCTTGATGTTCGCTATGTTCGTGCTGGCCTGGAGCGTGGTGTCAGCCCCGATTCCTTCGTGATGGCCAGGCGTTCGCCGATTTTCTGTGAGTCAACGGCAAAGGCTTTCTCGCGGTTCAGTTTTCGGATGACCTTCGCGACGTAACACCAGTTCAGCATTGAGAAGAGGCCATAGATAGAGCGAGCCTGCGTCGAAATCCTGAACAATCTGAGCAGCTTGATTAGGGATCGACGGGAGACTCTTGCGCTGGAAAGGATTGGAAAGTTCAGCGAGCTCCGCATGAGTGACCACAGCAAGGGCCAGATACAGGATAGCGCGACGCGGATGGTACTCGAGGTCGCCGGCAAGATTTTCCAGGAGAAATTCACGGAGCCTTACGGACCGCATTCTAACTCAGAAGAGACGCATAACGTGTTAGCAGGGAATTGGCTCACTCCGAACTCCGATTTGCGTGATTTGGAGTTCGGCGTTATTCTTAGTGCAGAGCAAATCGATGTACGCCACGTTCTATTAGCTGACTCTCACCCCGCTCCAATCTGGAGCGCCGCGACTCTCCCATTTTCTATTTTTCAATTTCGAATTCGTATTTCGCTCAAAAAGGATTTCCCATGGCTACGTTATCTGAAAAATTGGACCAGCTTGGCACGCGCTACGACGAACTCACGCAGGAGCTTTCCTCCGCGGAAATCGTCTCGGACTCTTCGCGCTTCCAGAAAGTCGCCAAGCAGCAATCCGAGCTCGGCGAAATCGTCGCCAAGCACCGCGAGTTCAAGCAGATTGAAAAAGATCTCGCCGGCGCCCACCAGATGTTTCTCGAAGCGGAAGAGGCCGAGATGAAGAAGATGGCTCACGACGAGGAGAAAGATCTTGCCGCGCGCAAGGAAGCCATCGAGCGCGAATTAAAACTTCTGCTTCTCCCCCAAGACCCTCTCGACGAGAAGAGCGTCATCCTGGAAATCCGCGCCGGTACCGGTGGCGACGAAGCCGCGCTCTTTGCCGCTGAGCTTTTTCGCATGTATTCGCGCTACGCGGAAACGCTCGGGTGGAAAGTCGAAATCCTCGAGAGTTCTCCGTCTTCTCTCGGTGGCTTGAAAGAAGTCGTCGCCGCCATTCAAGGGCAAAAAGTTTATTCCAAACTAAAATACGAAAGCGGCGTCCACCGGGTCCAGCGCGTTCCCGCGACGGAAACGCAGGGCCGCATTCACACTTCCGCCGCAACCGTCGCAGTCCTTCCCGAAGCCGACGAAATCGATATCAAGATCGAAGCCAAAGATTTGCGCGTCGATACTTTCTGTTCTTCCGGCCCGGGCGGGCAGTCCGTCAACACCACGTATTCCGCCGTGCGCATCACGCACATTCCCAGCGGCCTCGTCGTCTCCCAGCAGGACGAAAAATCGCAAATCAAGAATCGTGCCAAGGCCATGCGCGTTCTTCGCGCGCGCCTCTACGAACAGGAACAGGAAAAGCGCCAAGCTGCGCTCTCCGTCGAACGCCGCGGCCAGATTAAAACCGGCGACCGCTCCGAAAAAATTCGCACCTACAATTTCCCGCAAAACCGCGTCACCGATCACCGCATCGGCCTAACTCTTCACCAGCTCACCGACGTGATGGAAGGCAAACTCGCCCCGCTCGTCGACGGCCTAGTCTCCCACTACGAAGCCGAACGCCTCCAGCAAGAACTCTCCGAAGCATGAATAGGACAGACATTCCTGTCTGTCCTCTCCGGTCCGTCCTCGCGAAAGAGAGACAAGCAGGAATGCCTGTCCTACCCGGAATCTCGTCGGTAAAATTCGGCGGCCATGGCGTCTCTGCGTTGAATATTCTTGAAGCCATTTCGTCGAGGGGTCTATCGGCTTGAGCCAAGAAATGACGGACATCCGCAACACGCTGAAACGAGGTATCGCCGAGCTGCGTGACGCCCACGTCCCCTCTTTCACCCTCGCCGCAGAGCTTCTGCTCCTCCACATCCTGGGACGCGACCGCACCTGGATCTACTCTCACCCGGAGGAGGGAATCAGCCCCGCGGTCGCAGATCGTTTCTTCAAGCTCATCGCGCGTCGCGCGGCGGGTGAACCGACACAACACCTCACCGGCAAACAGGAATTCTGGGGCCTCGAATTCGAAGTCACTCCTGACGTACTGATTCCACGCCCCGAAACCGAACATCTCATCGAAGTCGCTCTCGACCGCCTAGCCGTCCGCGAAATCCGAGCTGGCCGCCCGCAAACGCTCACCGGCGAAAGTGTGCAAATCGCCGACATCGGCACCGGCTCCGGCTGTATCGCCATCGCCCTCGCGAAAGAATTGCCCGGCGCAACAATCTACGCCACCGATATTTCAAACGCCGCACTCGCCGTCGCCCGCCGCAACGCCTCTCGTCATTCTGTGGCAGATCGAATCCAACTGATCGAATGTAATCTGCTCGAAGGAGTTTCGCGTCCGTCGCGTTCCTTCGACTTAATCGTCAGCAACCCGCCCTACATTGGCCGCCGCGAAGCCGCAACGTTGATGCGCGAAGTCCGCGACCATGAACCCGAAATCGCGCTCTACGGCGGCGAAGAAGGCTACGAAATCTACGCCGATCTCCACACACAAGCTGCCGCCCATCTCAAACCCGGCGGCCTCCTCGTCCTCGAACTCGGCCACAACAGTCTCCCCGCCGTGCAACCCCTTCTCGACGTACCGGCGTGGACAAATGTCGCCGTAACCAACGATCTAGCCGCCATCCCCCGCGTCATCGCCGCAGAACGGTTGTAGCGAGCAAAGCCGCGGCGTAGGCTATTGGGCATGCCAGATCTTGCGCGATTCCGAGCCAAGCATGGGCCGTTCGAATCGAATTCGAATGAGGGACAATCGTCCATTTTGCATGTGGACATGGACGCGTTCTTTGTTTCGGTGGAATTGCTGGAGCGGCCGGAGCTTCGCGGCAAACCGGTTGTCGTCGGCGGGCGCCCGGATCAACGCGGCGTCGTCTCTGCGGCTAGCTACGAAGCGCGCAAATTCGGGATTCACTCGGCGATGCCGCTTCGAACGGCGGCGCGGCTTTGCCCGCACGCCATTTTTCTGGATGGCCATCACGAAAAATATGGCGAGTGGAGCGATCGCGTCGCGACGATCCTCGGACAATTTTGTCCGATCGTGGAAATGGTTTCGATCGATGAAGCGTATCTCGATCTCGCGGGCACCGAGCGGTTGCATGGGCCGCCGCTAGCGGCCGCGGATAAGTTGCTTCGAACGATTACGCACACCACGGCGCTGCCTTGTTCCGGTGGGCTCGCTACGACTCGCCTCGTCGCAAAAGTAGCGTCCGACCAGGCCAAGCCGCGAGGCTTGGTGTGGGTTGCTCCGGGGCGTGAGGAGCGGTTTCTCGCACCCCTTCCCGTTCGAAAGATACCGGGGATCGGGGAAGTGACGGAGCGCGCGCTTCGCGCACTGAGCATCGAGACCGTCGAACAGATTGCCGCCGTGCCGAAGGAAAAACTGGAGAGCATTTTTGGCCAGTGGGGAACAGCGCTGTACCGCAAAGCGCGTGGCGGCGATTCCTACGAATTCGTGATTGATGCGGAACCGAAATCCATTTCGCACAATCACACCTTTGGCGAAGACACAGACGATTCGAACGCCCTTTCGACCATGCTCAGCCACCTCTCGCAGAAAGCCTGCAAGCGATTGCGCGAAGCAGGGCTGGCCACGCGAACACTCACGCTGACGATTCGTTACGCCGGTTTCGAAACGCACACGCGTTCGAAAACACTGGGCGAACCCACGCGGCTGGACTCCGACATTTTTGCAGTGTTTCGGGAACTCTTTCGCAAGCATCGGGAGGTGAAGAGAAGAGTCCGGTTGCTTGGCGTCAGTCTCGGCGGACTGACGCACGGGAGCGAACAACTCGATTTGCTCGACGCCGAGCGCCGCGCCAAACTCGAAAAACTTACCAGCGCGACAGACCGCCTGCGGGACCGGTTCGGTTTCGGCAAGGTGCAGTTCGGCGGTTCGCTTCGCGGGGATGAATAATGAGAAAAGGGCCAAACTTCGTCGCCTAAGTTTAGCGCAGGCAAAAATGAGCGGCCCACCTCAGAAGGCGGGCCCTCCAGGAACCTGTGAGTGCTTTGAAATCCTGTGGGGCCAGCGGGCCGACTTCCAGCGCAAGCAGGTTCGAATGCCCTATACTTTCTTCCGATGCGCACGCCCAAAACTCCTCGTGTCTCTACTCCCCGCCTTGTCGATCGTGTGCGCACTTTCTGGCAGCGCGTGAGCGAGGGGCGAGAGCTGGATGATCTCTGGTCGCAATTTGTGGCTGACGCTCGATCGAGCTACGGATTTTATGGCCACGACGTCGATTGGGAAGAGATTCAAAAGCTTTCGCGCTGGCGCCGGCCGCTCCACGTGGCCAAGCAGTTTTTCTGGGCGCTTCTGCTCAAGTTATCTCCTGCACGTCGCATGCTGCTGCTGCTTGCTTTTGTGATGATGGTTCTTTCGAGCATCAGCATCCATGTCGGAAACAATGCTGTCTTCGAAATCAAGTTTGAAGCCGTCGCCGCTCTCGTATTCCTGCTGCTCCTCTCCCTCGAGCTGGCAGATAAGGTCACGATGAAGCGCGATCTGGAAATCGCGAGGGAGATTCAGACCTGGCTGGTGCCTTCGCAAGCGCCGGAAGTTTTAGGTGCGGACATCGCTTTCGCGACGCGCCCGCAGAATTCCGTCGCCGGCGACTATTACGACGCGTTTTATCCCAATCCTGAGGAACAAGAGCGGCTGATGGTGGTGATCGCCGATGTCGCCGGGAAGAGCGTTCCCGCGGCGCTGCTGATGGCAACGTTGCAGGCAAGCCTGCGGACAATCGCCGGGGAAAAAGCCGCGCTCACGGATCTTGTGGCGCGGTTGAATCGTTATGCTTGCGCGCACAGCCTGAATGGACTGCGCTTCACGACCGCAGTCCTGGGCGAATATAATCCCGTTTCGAGACGACTTGTTTATGTGAATGCGGGCCACAACGCGCCGATTCTGCGCCGCGCCAATGGAGGCATTGAAATTCTCGATGTCGGCGGGCTGCCACTCGGCATCCGCTCCGATGTGAAATACGAGACTGCATCGCTGGAGCTTCGGCCCGGTGATGCCTTGATTTTCTTTACCGATGGGGTCATCGAAGCCTTCAATGAATCCGGAGAAGAGTTCGGAAACACGCGCTGGCTTAACGCCATCCACAATCTGCCTGATACGAACGCGCAGCAAACCCTTCTGTTTCTGATGAAACGCGTGGATGAATTTGTGGGCGCCACTCGGCAGTCGGATGACATCACCTGCCTGGTCTTTCGCAGCCGATAGCCGCGATGCGGATATTCACGACCAGCTCGCGGCCTGCCTAATAAAGCAGAGTCCCACGGAAGCCTTCGGAAGAATCATTATCCACGGAACCTTTTGAGAATGGCGGATTCCCCTTGCGGCAGCGGCTGGCGCATAATCTTTGCGTGACATCGCGGGAAATGGCCAACTCGATTTGCGACACGCTTCGCCAAAAAGGTTTTCAGGCGCTGCTCGTTGGCGGGTGTGTGCGCGACCTGCTGCTGGGGCGCGAGCCCGCCGACTATGATGTGACCACGGATGCCACACCCGATCAGGTGATGGCGCTCTTTCCGGAGAGCGTGGCCGTAGGCGCACAGTTCGGCGTGATCCTGATTCCACGAGATGGGCTGAAAATCGAAGTGGCCACGTTTCGTTCCGATGTCGGCTATAGCGACGGTCGTCACCCGGATCGCGTGGTCTATTCAAAGACGGCCGAGGAAGACGTGCAGCGTCGCGATTTCACCATCAACGGCCTGCTGATGCGTCACCATACCGGCGAAGTTCTGGACTTTGTCGGCGGCCAGGCTGACTTGAAGGCAGGGATCATCCGCGCGATCGGAGAGCCCCGCAGACGCTTCTCGGAAGATAAACTGCGGATGATGCGAGCGGTGCGCTTTGCTGCGCGTTTCTCATTTGCACTCGAACCGGAAACCAAGAACGCTATGTACCGGCACGCGCCGGAAATTCGCCAGGTCTCCGCGGATCGTCTGCGCGAAGAATTGACCAAGCTTCTTACGGAAGGCGCAGCGCGCCGGGGATTCGAACTCCTCGACGAAACTGGATTACTGTTTCAAGTGCTCCCCGAAATCCACGCGATGAAGGACGTACAACAGCCGCCGCAGTATCATCCCGAAGGCGACGTGTGGATTCATACGAGGCTGATGCTCGAAGGACTCACGGCAGGCGCTTCGTCGACGCTGGCATGGGGAATTCTTCTCCACGATGTGGGAAAGCCCCCGACCTACCGGCCGGTGTCAGAAACAGGCGATCGCATCCGGTTCGATGGGCATGTCGATGTTGGGGTGCGCATGGCAGAAGAGATTTGCCGGCGGCTACGGTTTTCGAACGAAGATACCGAGCAGATTCTCGCACTGGTGAACAACCACATGCGGTTTAAAGACGTCGAATCCATGCGGGCTTCCACGCTCAAACGATTCGTACGGCTTCCGCGATTCGAGGAGCATCTGGCACTGCATCGCCTGGACTGTCTTTCCAGCAATCGCCGTCTGGAGTCATATGAGTTTGTGCAGCGATTCATCGCGGAGACACCGCTGGAACAGGTTCGGCCTCAGCGACTGCTCACCGGGGACGATCTGCAAGCCATGGGGTTCAAGCCGGGGCCTCTCTTCAGCGAAATCCTGCGGACGCTCGAGGACGCGCAATTGGAGGGAGCCGTAACTACCCGGCGAGAGGCCGAGGCTTTCGTTTTCCGGAAGTTCCATGTGAGCAAAGAGAAGGAGAAGAGCAGTTCACCTCAAAAGGCGAACCATACAAGAGCTCACTAACTGGGCTGGATTCTTTTAAAAATGAGGGCACACAAAAGGAGACAAGGGAGGCTGGTTTAGGATCTCAATACCGATCCGAGAAGATGCTAAGATGTTTAAAATGATTATATTACAGCAATAATTGCCAACGACAATAAGGCGTAGTATGATGTGAGTGTCTACTACTAAGATTTCATGACAGAAACATTCATGCTTTTTCGCACCTTTTCTAACCTGGGTGCATCTAAGATTGTAATACGCGGCCCATTTTGACGCCGCGTTTGAGTTTAGGGGACATCATGGCTGACAAAAAATTGGTGGTGCCAGAGATACTTTCCGTCCTTCCGGTCCGCGACACCGTGCTGTTTCCGGGCGCTGTTCTGCCTCTGACCGTGGGACGCGAGAGCTCGCTGGCGCTTGTAAACGCGCTGCAAGGCGATGACAAGCTGCTCGGTGTAGTCGCGCAACTCGACCCTCGGGTCGAGGAACCCTCCGCCGCCGACCTGCACAAAGTCGGCACGCTCGCCAAAGTGCACAAGACCGTCAAGATGCCGAACGGCAACGTAGTGATTTTTCTGGAAGGCCTGCAGCGGATTCAAATCGTGGATCTGATCGGCCTGCGCCCATATCTTCGCGCGAGAGTGGAATCGCAGCCGGATATCGTGGGTGAAGCGGATACAGAGCTGGAAGCTTTGCAGCGCAATGCGCAAGACCTGTTCCGGGACGTGGTTGGTCACTCCCCGCAACTTTCCGACGATCTGCAATCCGCGGCCATGAACATCAACGATCCCGGCCGGCTGGCGGATTTTATCGCCGGTACGCTGCCTTCTCTTTCGACGCTTTTGAGGCAAGAACTGATTGAAACCTCGAGCGTGCGGCGTCGCTTGGAAACGCTCATCCGCGAACTCTCGAAGGAATTGGAAGTGCTCGAGCTGCGTTCAAAGATTCACGACCAGGTACAGGAGCAGGTTAGCCAGAACCAGCGCGAGTACCTGCTGCGCGAGCAGATGAAGGCCATCCAGAAGGAACTCGGTGAATCCGACGATTCGACGCAGGAGATCGACGAGCTCCGCAAAAAAGTGGAAGAAGCGGCCATGTCCGCGGAAGCCAAAAAAGAATGCGACCGAGAGTTGAAGCGGCTGGCGAAGATGACGCCGGCGTCCGCCGAATACATGGTTTCTCGCACGTACCTGGAATGGATGACTTCGCTGCCGTGGAGCAAATCCTCGGGAAGCGATGAGATCGATATTCCGAAGGCGCACGAGATTCTCGATGTAGATCACTACGATCTTCAAAAGGTGAAGGAACGCATCCTCGATTACCTGGCGGTGAAAAAACTTCAGCCAGGAATGAAAGGGCCGATTCTATGCTTCGTCGGGCCTCCGGGCGTGGGCAAGACTTCGCTCGGTAAGTCCATCGCGCGTGCGCTGGGGCGGAAGTTTGTGCGCATCGCGCTTGGCGGTATGCATGACGAAGCCGAAATCCGCGGCCATCGCCGGACCTACATCGGTGCATTGCCTGGACAAATCATTCAAGGACTGAAGCGCGGTGAAACGAACGACCCGGTGATGATGCTGGACGAAGTCGACAAGCTGGGCCGCGATTTCCGCGGCGATCCGTCCTCGGCGTTGATGGAAGTGCTCGATCCGGAGCAGAACAATGCGTTCCGTGATCACTATCTCGACGTGCCGTTCGATCTTTCGAAAGTGCTGTTCATCGCCACGGCAAACTGGATGGATCCCATCCCGGAACCGTTGCGCGACCGCATGGAGATTATCGAACTGCCCGGGTATACGGGCGAGGAGAAGCTGCACATCGCGCACAAATACCTGATCCCGAAACAGACGGCCGAAAACGGCATAAAGTCCGGCGAACAGATCGAGTTCACGGACGAAGCGCTGCGCGAGATCATTCACAGCTTCACGCGTGAAGCGGGTGTGCGCAACCTGGAGCGGGAGATCGCGACGATCACTCGCAAGCAGGCGCGGCGCATCGCCGAAGGCAAGCTCGAGAAGATGGTTGTAACACCGGAAATCGTTCGAGAATTCCTGGGCGTGCCGAAGTTCCGCACGGAAAAGGAAGTCGAAGAGCGCGTCAAGAGGCCGGGCGTTGCAGTCGGACTGGTATGGACGCCGGTGGGCGGCGACATCATCTTCATCGAAGCCACGCGCATGCGCGGAGGCAAGCAGTTCACCATGACCGGACATCTCGGTGAAGTGATGCAGGAGTCCATGACCGCAGCGCTGACGTGGACGCGCGCCAATGGCGAACGCTATGGCATCGATCCGGACTTCTTCCGCAAGCAGGACATTCACATTCACGTGCCGTCAGGAGCGGTGCCGAAAGACGGCCCGTCTGCGGGAGCGGCGATGGTCACGGCGCTGGTCAGCCTGCTCAGCGGGCGACCGGTGAAGGACCGGCTGGCGATGACCGGAGAAATGACGCTCTCCGGAATCGTGCTGCCGATCGGCGGCGTCAAGGAGAAAGTCCTGGGCGCAAAGCGCGCGGGGATCAAGGAAGTTCTGCTTCCCGCGGACAACGAGCCCAACGCGGTGGCGGATCTGACGCCGGATATTCTGGGCGACATCAAGATCACCTACGTGCGCACGCTCGACGAGGTTCTGGACCACGCTCTGCAGAAGGATCCGGTGACGCCGCCGATTGCGCCGGAGCCGAAGCAGAAGGGTGTTGGACCGGACAGCCCGAGGGCAATTCACTAAAACAAGGCAGGCGGGTGCTGCGCCCCTGCGAGAAAAAACAAAGAAAACAGCCCGGCGAGATTTGTCGGGCTTTTTCTTTTGGGCTACGTGGCGCGGGTGGAAGACGGACTCCTGCTAACATGGTTGGTCGGACATGGCGCGCGAAAAGCAAAAGACAAAGGATGAACCTGTGGAACTGGGCCAGCAGATTGCGGAGGCGCTGATGCGCGAGCGCATCGTTCCGCGTTTTGTCGATTCCTACGTCATTGAAAATGGGCGCCACGCGATCCAGGTGCACGCTTCGCTGTACCGCGACCTACTAACGCTGCTGCAGCGTGAGGCGTTATTGGCATTGACCGTGCGCGCGCTGGAGATTGTTTGCAATGAGCCGCGTGGGCAGGGCAAGTTCAAACCGCGCCCGATGCTGCGGAGAGACGCTGTCGTGTTCCGCCGAAAATTCCTGGCCGCGCTGGCGCGCCAGCAAGGATGGACCGCAGGCGACGCGCTTGATTTTCAGCGCGATTTGCAAATGTATGAGGAGTTGCTGGCGCGGGCCAACTCCACGCGCCGAAGCCGCAAACCGTTCGAAGCGGCGAACCATCCCTTCGTGGACCGCTGCGCATTTCTGCTGGATTCGTCGTTCATGGAGAAAGCGCGACTGGCCGCAAGCCGCGCTTTGACGGGTATCGAAGAACTAGCAGCGCAAATCATCACGCCGCAGACACAGCCAGCGACAAAGACTCGCGCACGCTGAGAAGCTCTAGCTATCGAGCAGGCTCGTGCCAATGAGGGGCTTTCCCGCGCGCGACATCTGAAAGCCGTAGAGCGCGAAGAGCAGAATCGCGACGACAGCGATCACTCCTCCTTCGGCGTACCAGGCATTCAAAGGCATGGTGATGGGCATGGAATCGGCCAACTGGTCGGTGAAGTACAGCGCTGCCAAAGCGAGCAGACCAAACCGGTGAAGAATGTAGAGATAGGCAATAAAAAACGGCGCAGTAAATAGCGCGTCAATAAGCGGGTTTTGCGCGCCCAGGCTGGGGATGCAGAACAATAGCGACATGACGATGGCGGCCAGCCAAGTCTTTCGAAATACCAGCCTGAGTAGGAAAAAAAGGAAGAAAATCACCAAAGCGGAGGAGAGCGACTGCGTTAACTGGTAGAAAACGGTGGCGAGGGCGCCGCGCACTCCTTCCATAGTAAAGGCCGCCGCGAGGCCGAAAGGACGTACCGGCGGTTTCCCGAAAGCGGCCTCGACGAGCGGTTGCAGATGCTCGAGGACGGCGGAGATCACACCAAACAGCGCACCCAACAGGATGTCTCTCCCGAGTACCGGGTCCTTGAACTGTCCGGAGAGCATTCGTGTCCACGAGATAATCGTGCCGGGCCAATGGCGTCTGACATAGGGCTCCAACGAGACATACAGGAGCCAGGTGAGTCCGCTAAAGAACAGTCCCACGCTCACCGCCAGGACGAAGAGAATGAATTCGAACGGCGACGATACGTGGTGCGCGAGCAGCGCCCAATTCACAAGCGCCACGACCAGCACGAAGAGGGCCAGCCGTACGGAACCTTTAACGTCTCCACGTCCTGATTTCAAATTGCGAACCGCAATCCATACTCCCATGCCAATGATGAAGCCGAGCAAACCAAGACTGAACCACTGTCCGATGACGTTCTGCCGAAATCCGGAGGTACGTTCCATTCTTACGGGGCGATCCCACGGAGAAATCAGATCAAAATAAATAGGTTTGCCACGGTAGGCCGCGGCTTCGATCCGCAGTGGAATATCACTGCGGGCGGGCCAGGTGCCTTCCCACGCCGCACGGCTGTCTCCCCAGGCAAGTGGAAACCACTTGGGAGCCACGGGCTTGAATCTGTTCTGGTCCATTCCCGCAGCCAGGAAAAGCGGGGCCCAGTCCGGGGCAGGAGCTGTTCCGGTGGAGTCGTCCACCTGCGGCGGCACGGCCTCAAAGCGCAGCAAGCGTCCATTCGGACTCAGGAACACGAGCTTGGAACCGGAGGTTTCCAATGGCGGCTCCGTGGGTTGAATCCGCCCATAGATGAGATTGTCGGAAGGGGTGAGGGACGTGAGGAGCCGGGGACTCTGTCGGTACCAGAAGATTACAGCGGGCGGCTCATCTGCGCGGAGCGTCTCCCAGCGGGTGATGGTCTTTTGGTTGGTTTGAATATATTGGAGGTAATCGTTCTGGAGGAAAAAGGAGGATGCCGTGTCGGCTGGCGGGTCGTTGTAACCGAATTGCGTGATCATCTCACGCGCTCTGGTAGACAAAACTTCAGGACTGTCACCAAGGGGAACAAAGGAGACCATCTTGGTGCGCTTCCCCACAAAGAACAACAAAACGATAGCTACACAAACTCCCAGAAAACAGAGGGCACCGATTTGTGGCTTAAGGCCTTCGGTCTCACCCGCGGCAGCGACCATTTCCGGAGATGGAGTCTCGCCCGCCGCAAGCGCCGCTGCCAGCGGATCGCCTCCCGGTAACGCGGCGGCGACTTGCAAGGCGGAGGCGGGGCGTTTTTCCGGGTCGATTTCGAGGCAACGAAGGATGACGCGTTCGATGAGCGGATCGAGATCGCGGACGAGCGTCGAGGGATTAGTGATTGCGCCTGATTCGCGCTGCTTCATCAACTCAGGGAGCGTGGTTGCTTCGAATGCGCGCTTGCCGGTCAGAATTTCGTAGAGGATCAGCCCAAGCGAATAGATATCGCTTTTCGTTGTAACTTCGCGGCCGGCGAGCTGCTCCGGCGCCATGTAGGCGGGCGTTCCCGCGCGCGCTTCCGCTCCCTTGATGCTTGCGGCGATGCTTGCCAATCCAAAATCGGTGATACGGATTTTGCCGGCGCCGTCAAGCATGACGTTCGCAGGCTTCAGGTCGCGATGAATCACGCCGCGTTCGTGTGCCGCAGCGAGGCCGGCGCAAATCTGGCGGGCGACTTCCGTGGCTTTGTCCGGCGAGAGCCGGCCGATGCGCCGGACGACGGAAGCCAGGTCTTCGCCGTCCACGTATTCCATGGTCAGAAAAAGAACACCGTCGGCTTCGCCGATATCAAACACGCGGCAGACGTTGGGATGTGAGACCTGGCGCGCGGTACGCACTTCGGAGTGAAAGCGTGCGAGCGCTGAAGCGTCCTGAGAGAGTGCCTCAGGAAGAAACTTGATGGCAACGACCTGAGTGAGTTTCAAATCTTCGGCGCGATAGACTTCACCCATGCCGCCTCGTCCGGCCAGCGCCACGACGCGATAGCGTTCCGCGATGATTTGGCCGGGCGTGAATCGCCCGCCCCCGATGGGGTCAGAACTGATCAGTGGAGAGCCCGCTGAAGCTGGGCGAGGAGTTCGCGGTACGGATGGTGACGAGGGAGTTTTGCGCGGGGTTGACGCCGCAGGCAAGATCGTTTCGCCTTCGACGCTGGCTTCATCGCCCAGCAACGTGGCGGAAGTGTCCGCGTCCAGGGGTTTTCCGCACGAGATGCAGAACCTGCCGGTTGGAGAAACCTGTGCACCGCACGAGCCGCAAAACATGGGAGGCGGGGATTCTACCACTGGACCGCGGTTCCCCGCGACCTCGAGTTGAAACAGCTAGGAGAGACGTTCCACTTGCACCGCTGTGCCGTAAGCGAGAACCTCCGTGACTCCCTGCATGACCTCGGTGGCGTCGTACCGCATGCCGATGACCGCGTTTGCGCCATGATCGGCGGCGTGCTGGAGCAGCAGTTCGAAAGCGTCTTCACGAGTTTTCTCGCAGAGATCGGTGAGAATAGTGATGTTGCCGCCGACGATGGTTTGCAGCGCCGCGCCCAGATTTCCAATCACGCTGCGCGACCGGACAATAATTCCCCGTACGATTCCGAAATTTCTGACGATGCGGTACCCCGGCAGCTCAGTTCCCGAGGTAACCATGCTGGCATCCACTCTTGGCATATCATGCGCTCCTTCGAGGAGACGTTTACCGCTGCGATTCTAGCCGCTGAAACGACACTCCGCGAGGATTCTTTCTCTGCTACTCTCGAGAGCGTGGAGACACTTTTTTATTTACTGGCGTTCTTGCAGATCCTCATGGGGGCGTACCTTATCTGGCAGGCTCTGCAATGGCTTGCGTATGTGCGGCGGAGGCTGCAAACCGATCCAGGATTTTATGCGCCTAAGGTGGCGTTGCTGTGCCCCTGCAAAGGGCTCGAACCGGGCCTCGAACGCAATCTTGTTTCGTTGACGGAGTTCGAACGCCAGAACTACGAGATCTTTTTCATCCTGGCTTCGGCCACGGATCCCGCGCGCAGCATCATCGACCGCGTAGCAAAGAGCTCGCGAGTGAAAGCTCATGTGGTGATCGCCGGGCCGCCCAACGGCTGCAGCGAAAAAGTGAACAACCTGCGCGCGGCCATTGAACAGTTGGAGCCCGAGTTTGAGGTTCTCGTGTTTACCGATTCCGATGGCCGCCCCGGAAAATCATGGCTGCACCATCTGGTTGCGCCCCTGGGAGACGGAACGATCGGGGCGACGACTACAATGCGATGGTTCATCCCAAATCGCAGCAACTTGCCGACGGCCCTGCTGGCCGCATGGAATGCTCCGATCGTCACGACGCTGAGCGAAAAGGGCAAGAACTTTTGCTGGGGCGGGGGCACGGCAATTCGCCGCAGCGTCTTTGAGCAATCCGGAGTGCTTGATGAGTGGAAGAATTCCGTCAGCGATGACTATTCCCTCACGAGTGTGCTTGAGCGGAACAACCGCTCGATAGTTTTCCTGCCGGAGTGCCTGACGCTCTCTTATGTCGAAACAGATTTCGAAGGACTTCTGGAATTCACCAACCGCCAAATACTCATCACTCGCGTTTATGCGGAAAAAGTATGGGCTCCGGCAGCGGCCACGCATCTGCTCTACTGTCTGACTCTCCTGCTCGGCACGGCGCTGATCCTCGGGGATATATTCGAGCAAAGGCCCGCCTTTCACCTTGTGACACTAACGTTTCTGCCCCTGCTGCTTTCAGCGATTCGCGGCTCCATCCGCCTTATCGGCGTGACGGAAGCGTTGCCTGCCGGACGGTCCCAGATTACCGGGCAGGCCTGGATCTATGTTCTGCTGATGGTGTTCATCCCATTTCTGTATGTGGCGAATTTTGCGAACTCGCTGATTACGCGGAAAATCCGCTGGCGCGGGGTGACCTACGAGCTGATCAGTCCCGAGCAGACTCGTATTGCTTGATAGAGCACATTTAAGGCGCCGCTAGGTAGGCATGGCCGTTTTCCACAGGACGTGGAGCAGGAGTCCATGTTCAAAGAGGTTGCCACGCTCTGAACAGTTAGCCTACGGTGGAAAATTTTCGCGAGCCATGCAATTGCTACCCCCGCTTGAGGTTTGCGCCCTCAATTTCTTCGGCTAAACCCCCCGTTTCTCGACAGTTGCCAATCTCTTCATCGGCACGAAAATTGCAGAAGACGTTAGGTTCGGTGAAACGGTCCGGGGCTAACTTTCAGGGAGTTCCTACCCATGCCTCGCCGGCGCCGTTCGATGGGTAAAGGTCGCCAAGCCGTCAGCCCTCTGTCTTGGCATCTTGCATGATAGCTTGCGCAAGTTGGGAAATGCGCCCCGTAAAGGGGCGAAAGAATAAAAAACCTATAGGCTTCGGTTCCGCCACGAGGCTGCATTCTGAGGGGGTGCACGTGAAGCTGATCCGTAGAAGTGAGCAGTCGCATCAATTGACAAATTCCCGCCCGACTTTTCCTCGCGACATTTATTTTTTCTACGAAAAAAACACCGGAGTAGCGCACTTCCAGGTCACCGCAGGGCCGGATGGGCGATTCCCAGTCGAGCAGGCCGCAGGGCTTCTGGCAATGCATTGCATGGTCCGGGGTCAGGCGCCAAGCGACTATGTGGTGATGGTTCAGGCCGAAGAGGAATCTCTCGAAGGCCTCGCGGAGAAAGCGGAGATGCTGCTGCAGGCGGGAAAGTCCGTCCACAGTCAACGAAAGCTCACACGCCGCGAGGAAGAGGTTCTTTCCGGCTTGATGAAGAGCCTGGCAAACAAGGAAATCGCAGCCAACCTGAATCTGTCCGAGCGCACCGTGAAATTTCACGTTTCATCGCTGCTGGCAAAATTCAGAGTACGTGGCCGGATGGAGCTGGTTCGCGAGGCTTCCTGTTATAGCGCAGGAGCGATGCCCCTGCCGGTGGCGACCCGCGAAGAGCACACTTATACTTCCGTTGCAAAGAACTATCCTCCGGCGCAGCGGCCGGTAGCCGTCGTTGCACTGGCGAAGCGTCAATTGATGGCTTAATTCGCACTCAGACGTTTTCATAAGATTCGAATAAAAGGGCCCCCGATCGGATCGAGGGGCCTTTTCACTTTTTCGAGGGGCTGTTGCCCGGCTTATTTTTTCGCCGCGCCGTATAGCTCGGCGGCTTTGTCCCAGTTGACGAGGTTCCACCAGGCCTTGATGTAATCTGCGCGCACGTTTTGATACTTCAGATAATAGGCATGCTCCCAGACGTCAAGTCCCAAAACGGCCTTGCCGCCACCGGTGAGAAGATAAGGCGTGTCCTGGTTCGGAGTGGAGTCAATTGCGAGTCTTCCATCTCTAACAACAAGCCACGCCCAACCGGACCCAAATCGTCCCATGCCCGCCGCGGCAAATTTCTCCTGAAAGCCGGCGAACGATCCAAACGAGGAAATGATGGCTGCGCTTAAGTCGCCCTTTGGCTCTCCCCCGCCACCCTTCTTCATCAGCGTCCAGAAGAGCGAATGATTCCAGTGGCCGCCGCCATTGTTTCGAACGGCACCGCGGATGTTTTCGGGAATGGAATCGAGCCCTTTGAGAAGATCGTCGAGCGACTTGGCTTGCAGATCGGCATGGCCATCCAGCGCCTTGTTCAAGTTCGCCACGTAGGTGCCATGATGTTTGTCGTGATGGATTTCCATCGTCCTGGCGTCAATATGCGGTTCCAATGCGTCAAACGAGTACGGTAACGGGGGCAAGGTAAATGCCACGGTTTTTTCCTCCAGTGTGAGATTTAAGTCCGATTGGACAGCAGTTCCGGCCCGTAAGAGACCAGTTGCACCGTTTCCTCCCCCCAACAGTCCGGCGCCAACGATGCCGGTATTTACCAAAAACTTGCGGCGATTCACGGGAGCTCCAAATGCGAGGAGGGCCAGTCGACCGGCGGGTGGATTATACCGCTAGTTCCTGCGGGAAGATAATGGCACCTGCCAGACGCCTGACGCAATGGCCTCACTATTCTCCGAAACCCAGGAGACGGCGGCTGTCCCATTCGGGACACGGCACTTGCATTACAGTTGGATGCGCGAAAGAGCCCAAAGGGCAGATTCGGCAATCACGTGATCGGAAGAGGATTCCAACCTTTCCAAGAGCTGGATGATTCGACCGTGACTTGCCGTGTTTCGGCTGAGGGCAGAATTGCCAAGGGCAATGCAGGCGTTGCGCACGAACCCGCGCCACTTCGTGCGCTTGATGGGACTGCCCCGGAAGAATTCACGGAATTCCGCTTCGCTGAATCCCGCGAGCCATTCCAATCTGGGGAAAAGTAGCGGCTCGTCATTGGCTGGGAGAGAAGCCTGCGTTCGCACTTCCTCCTGCACGGGAAAGGTTCTCGGCTGGAATTCCTGGAGCGCTGTTATTGGCGCGTGCCGATTCCACGGACAAACGTCCTGACAGATATCGCAGCCGAATATATGAGTGCCGATCGGGGTGCGCAACTCCTCCGGGATATTGCCGCGCAGCTCGATCGTCAGATAGGAGATACACTTCCGCGCGTCCAAGACGTATGGCTCGACGAAGGCTTGCGTGGGGCAGGCATCCAGGCATTGGCGGCAATTCCCGCACAGGTCCGGGGGCGGCAGTTCATTCGGGGCAAGAGTTGGCTCCAGGTCGAGAGTAGTGAGGATAACTCCCAGAAAAAAGAATGAACCAAGAGTCTCGTTCAACAACAGAGTATTTTTCCCGAGCCAGCCCAATCCGGCGTATTTTGCAAGCAGCCGTTCCTGCATGGGGCCGGTGTCCACGTACGCGCGCGCTTCGAATGGCTCGCGAACGCGCTCGCGAAGAGACTCCACCAGAGCATTCAATCGAGCCTGCAAGACTTCGTGATAATCGTCTCCCCAGGCATAGCGGGAGATCCAGCCGCGCGGCTCTAAGTCATCGCCTGGGGCGCGTAAATCAGTCGAATGCGGCTGGCCTGTATTGTAGTTAAGCAGGCAGACGATGATGCTTCGGGTTCCCGGCATGGCGCTTTGCGGATCGGCGCGCCGCGGGTCGGCGAGGTACTTCATCTCGCCCGCATAGCCGCTGGCTAGCCATTGCGAGGTGTGCTCAAGTTCCGGAAATACTTCTGGACGCACGACACCGCAAAGATCGAAACCCAAAGATTTCGCGTGGCCGAGGATCCACTCCATATCGGACATCTGCTTCATCAGCAAGATTGTGCCGCAGGCAGGCGCTGGAAGCGAGAAAGGAACATCAACGGGTGCTATGCGGGCCGCTAAGAGGCAGGCTGATCGAAACTGGCGAGCGCGGCGTGCTCATCCGTGAAAACGTCGAACACGGTAAACAGTTTCGTGATTTGCAGGAGGTCGCGCACCTTCTTTGTCAGGTGCAGCAGCTTCAAGTCGCCCTTTCGGTTTTTCACAGCCGTGAACCCGCTGACGAGCTCACCGATTCCCGAGCTGTCGATGTAGTCCACGTCGGCGAGATCCAGCAGGATCATGGCGCGCCCTTCGTCCAGCAAACCACGAATGGTCTTTCTCAGGAGCGCGCTGCCCTCGCCCAGAACGATGCGGCCGCTCAAATCCACAACGGTAACGTTCCCGGCGTCACGATAGGTGGCATGTAGTGACATCTTTTACCTTACGCTTCCTGATGAGGCGCAGAACTCTGTCCACCCTCGCCATTCGGAGAGGTACTGCCGGGCGTTGGCAGTTTCTTCGACATTACGATTTCCGCGCCGCCTGTTTTCCCCGGCACCACATCAAATTCGTCCATAAAAGCACGCATCAGGAAAATTCCTCGCCCCGAGGTACTGAGCAAATTCTCTTCCGCAAGAGGGTCCGGCACATCGGAAAGTTTGAAACCGGTGCCCTCGTCCAACACGTGAATAATCATTCGATCGGGGGTGAGATCCACGGCCAGGTAAATCTTTTTTTCCGGCCGCTCCTGATTTCCGTAATGGAATGCGTTGATGACGCCCTCGCGCACGCTCATCCCGATGCGGTAGCAGTCGTCTTCCCCGAAGCCCGCGGCCTCCGCCATGCGCAGACACATCTCCTCGGCGAGATTGACGCTTTCGACCTGCGTCTCCAGCGTAACTTCAAGATGCTTGGCGTCTGAACCCATCTTTTGAGCTGCTGCTGCCCCGAGAGCCCCTAATATGAGCGCATTATGGGTAACATAGCAACGGAAACGGAGTCAATGGAGCGGTTGGTCACCCCGATCCTTGGTCAAATCCTAACTGAGACCAACCCGCCTCAAGAATGCTTGAAGGGGCTCAGTGGTCGCACAACTTCGGTTTCCCACCCGTCATACTCGCCGTCCGCAGCCTTCGCGAAACGAATGATTTCCAGCACAGCCGCGTCGATCGACTCTTGGTCTACCCTATCTGATCTTCTAATCTGGACAACGTAGGTGTGTGAAGCTTGCCTTTCTACCTTTAAAGAGACAAATCAGGCACTTGAACCTGTGTAAGTCTACGAATCAAATCAGTACCACGTTGTTGTGCGTGCGGTGTGCCACGGAACTGCGATATTGCAATCAGGAGGCGAGCAAAGAAGATTGAGTGACTCGCTTGGTCCAATTTTATATTGGAGCCCAACCATCAGCGTACTAAGTCCCGATAAGCGCGGTTACTGGACATGTCCGATAATCCGAGTGGAGATAGTTAGGCCCATCGCAACTTCCCACAAGCCGACCTATGTGGACAGCGAGGAGTGGCTGCACTTGTCTGAATAGGCTGGAATATACCCAACCGAACCCAACAACTTGGATAGCCACTGCACAAGTGCTCCTCTCAGTGACCCCACCTAATTAGCCAGATCTACGCATCAAAAAATTCGGCCCCCGTCCGTGTAGCACTGATAGAGCGTCAAGTTCGGATGATTCCCAGTTTCCTACATACGATTTCCGGCGTGATGTTCCGCTCTTTGCAGAACTCCATGAAGGCCTGATTAGCGCCGTCCCAGCGACAGTCCCTTGCGTCGTCGCAGTCGTCGACCACGATCACTCCGCCTTTCGCCATGTGCGGGAGGATACGTTTCAGCGACTCCCTCACGGGTCGGTATAAGTCAAGATCAACTAGGGCGAAAGCGATCTTGCCGAGCGCCTGGTAATCGAATGTTGTTGCGTCGGACATATGTACGCTCACGTTGGAGTAGCCGAAGCGCTTTACAGACGCTTTGAGCCATTTCGGATCGTTGATCACAAAATCGTCATCATAGACGCCAACGGCCTTGCCACGACATTTGTATTCAACAGCCACGTCCTCGAGGGTAAAGCCGGTGAACGTGTCGATGCATACGTAATCGCGCTTTACTCCCTGCTCCATCAGAGCTTCAACCAGGAAACAGGTTGTCCAACCTTGGTGGCAGCCCACCTCTACCGCAGCGCCAGGCACCTTGACGGACACGAGTTGCCTGGTAAGCTCCATGATCTCCGAAGGCAGATACATGTAGGGATACCTCACAAATGGCAGGAGGATTCGGGTTAGCCGCCGGGAGTGATCTGCTAATGTGACCAATCCAACAGAATGGTAACCATGCTCGTCACACCAATTGGGCAAGATCTCGCCTTCCTGCTCACTTCCAGATGTGCTTCTTGGGATCTGTTCGACGTTCTGGATCCCCAATGATTGAAGTTGGCGGGTGGAGATGGCCGCACGATCTTCATATGGAAGACCTCGGCGAAGAAACTCACGATCCACTGAGCTTGGGGGCTCATCGAAAACCGCGACTCGGTTTGACACGCCACGATGCACCAAGTCCGCCGCCTCCAGTGCCCCTGCGCCATCAGCGTCTACGACAATGATGTCAGCCGATTTTACGGAAGGCTCTTGAAGGACAAGCAGTCGTCTAGCCGATCGTAGAATGTACCTTCTACTACCCGGTATCCATCCTGCAAGGATGCTCAACAATAAAACTGCACTGATAAACCAGTACCATCGCCTCGTACGAAACCGCGATCGGCCGCCGCATGTGACGGGGGCTCGCTCGTTGTTGAGTAAGGCCTTCATGGGAATCACCAGTATATTTTCACATGTTTGCGTGATGGAAAATGTCAATTTGCCAAAGGATTTTGCTCAGTGCCTCATTAAAGCAAAAAGGACAAGATCTCGTAGCGCAATTCCCTCATCGCCTCGCAGAACTTGCCACGATCAGCTTCACTCGTAAAATAGATCCAGTGGGATACCTCGCGAGGGACAAATCCAGAAAGACTGATGCGAGTTCGCCATTCACGTTGCATATATACGAGTTCCAATTTTCTGCCACGATTCACCAGAGACGCCCACGTCCACCTCTACCTCGACGAGGTAGGCGTCAATTCCATACGCCGAAGCGCTGAGCGTCTTGAAGAGCATCGTAATTGTTCGGACCCCGGCTCTGTCCGAGGCGGAAGGGAGCAGCAAACCCAGCGCGAACCATAAATCAATCAGCTAAGATACACCAGAGATAACTCATTCTATATTGCAGCGCGGGCCTCCTTCCCTTTACACGCGATGAGGGGCCACGTATATTGACCTCATCGGGAGTTTGCAAACACTCCTCCCTGCGCGAGGTTTTCTATGTTCGGTATTGTGATTTTGGGCCTGCTCGTATTGCTCGTAATTCTAGCGATCGGGATGTACAACGGCCTGGTGCGGCTGAAGGTCCAGTGCGACAACGCCTGGGCGGATATCGACGTTCAATTGAAGCGGCGCTACGACCTGATTCCCAACCTCGTGGAGACCGTGAAGGGTTACGCCGGACACGAAAAGGGCACGCTTGAAGCGGTCATCAATGCGCGCAACCGCGCGATGACCGCGACTGGTCCCGGCGACAAAGCTCAGGCAGAAAATATGCTCTCTGGGGCGCTGAAGAGCCTCTTCGCGCTTTCCGAGGCTTACCCGCAGCTGCGGGCGATCGAAAGCTTTACTTCACTGCAGAATTCGCTTTCCCAAATTGAGGATACGGTGCAAAACGCGCGGCGCTATTACAACGCCGTGGTGCGCGACCTGAATACCAAGATTCAACAGTTTCCCACCAATATTTTTGCCAATATGCTGGGCTTCAAACCGCGCGAGTTCTTCGAAGTGACCGCCACGGCCGAGCGGGAAGCGCCCAAGGTGAGCTTTAGCGCGCCCAGCGCGCCGACTGCCTAATGAGAACGCGGCCCGTATGAACCGCGCCCTGTTCAGGCTTACCCATCTCGCGTTCGCCGCCTGGCTTTTTCTTGCGCTCTTCTCTTTGTTTGCTTGCGAGGCGCAGGCGCGAGAGCTGCGCATCGAGAAATTCAGCTCTGAAATCCTCGTTGCGCCGAACGGCTCGATTGACGTCACCGAAGTCATCACCGTACGTTTTATTGGTGGCCCCTGGCACGGCCTCTACCGCTCCATCCCGGTGGAATACGTTACGCCGCAACAGCTGAACTATTCGCTCTTCCTCACGGTGAAGAACATCGCGGATAGTGACGGCAATAAGCTGAAATTCGAAGCCAGCCGCGAACGCCATTACCGCAAACTGAAAATCTTCGTTCCAAACGCCGACAACTCCACGCACACCATTTCCATCGAGTACACGGTTTCGGACGCGCTGCGCTTTTTTGAAGACCACGACGAGCTCTACTGGAATATCACCGGCGACGAGTGGGATGTTCCGATTCAGACTGCCGACGCGCGCATTATTCTTCCCGAAGGCACGACGAACATCCGCGCCAATGTTTTCACCGGCAGCTTCCGCTCCACGGCGCACGATGCGGACGTGGAGGTCGTGGGCAACGGCGTCGAAGTCCGTACGCGCGATCCGCTGCGTTATCACGAAGGGCTGACGGTCGCGGTCGCTTTCGACAAAGGTTTCGTTCACGAGCCTACCGCATTCGACAAGCTTTCACTCTTTCTAAGGAGCAATTGGCCGCTCGGTTTGCCCTTTATCACGTTCGCGATCATGTTCTATCTCTGGTGGACCCGGGGCCGCGACCCGCGCTTGCGACCCATCGCCGCGCAATACGAGCCGCCGGATCAGCTTACCCCGGGCGAAGCCGGCACGCTGGTTGATAACTCCGCCGACATGCGCGACATTACCTCTTCGATCGTTGACCTCGCCGTGCGCGGCTACATGGTGATCGAAGAGCATCAGAAAGACCGCATGCTCGGGCTGGTCCATGACAAGGACTACAACTTTGTTCTGAAAAAAGAGCGCTCCGAATGGGGCACGTTGAAGCCCCACGAGCAGGTTTTGTTGAACGGGTTTTTCACCATGGGCACGGTGGGCGAGAGCGTCTCCATGTCCAACCTCGAGAACCGTTTTTATAAGAACTTGCCGGACATCAAGAGCCGCATTTTCGAATCGCTCGTCACGCACGGCTATTACCGTCGCCGGCCGGACAGCGTCCGCGCCTCGTATATTGGCATCGGCGTGGTCATTGGTTTGCTATCCATTTGGGGCGGCACTGGGATCGCTTCTTCGATGGGTATGGCGCCGCTCCCATTCATCATCGCCGGGGTTCTTTCTGCAGTGATCATCTGCGGCTTCGGCTGGTTCATGCCCGCGCACACGGAGCAGGGCGCACGTGCTCTGGAAGGCGTCCTTGGCTTCGAGGATTTCCTCAACCACGTCGAATCGGACCGCTTCAATCGCACGATCAAGACGCCGCAGATGTTCGAGAAATTTTTGCCCTTCGCCATGGCCCTCGGCGTGGAGAAAAACTGGAGTAAAGCCTTTCAGGGCATCATGACGCAGCCACCGGACTGGTATCGCGGCTCGTACGGCCCGAATTTTTATCCCATGATGTTCACGAACGATCTCAGCGCTATGTCTTCCCGCGCCAGCAGCGTCATGGCTTCCGCCCCGCGCAGTTCCGGAGGCTCAGGGTTCGGCGGTGGTGGCGGCGGTGGTTTTTCCGGCGGCGGTTTCGGTGGCGGTGGTGGTGGCGGCTTCTAGTGCCTGGGTATCTTAGGAGAGAACTCTCCGCCGCAATTCATGCAGCCCCAAAAACCGATTTTCGTTGAGATCAGTGAGATTGTTCGTCTGCAGCATGAGACTCTCTCGGGCCCACACCGTAGAGCGCCAGGACATCTTGTAGCGTTACCACGCCCTCCAATTGATGCACGTCGGCGCGGTTCACCACCGGCAGCAGGTCCAGCCGGCTTGCACCCATGCGATCGAGCGCCAGGTGGAGCGAATGGTCCGCATGGACGTGCGGAAAATCTGGCGTATCCACGAATTCGCTCAGTCGCTTGTTCGCGGCGCCTTTTCCAACTGCGTGTTGCAGGCTCTGCAGGCTAACTACACCGATCACGCCGCGTTCATCGCTGACGGGCCAGGAATGAAATCTGCTGGACTTCGATTTCTCCAGCGCTTCCTGCACGGTGAGGCCGCCGCTCCAGACTTCCGTGGCATCACGCATCGCCTGAACCACGCGGCGCTGGCCCGCCTGATGACGCGTCTCCGCCGTGGGGAGGTGAATGCCGTCCTGATGCGCCAGGACTTCATAGATGGGCTGCCTCTGAAATCGCGCGGAGATAAAAAAGCTCACCAGACTGGAAATCATCAGCGGAACAATGACTGCGTAATCCCTGGTGATCTCAAAAATCATGACCACCGAAGTCATCGGCGCGCGGATGATTCCCGCAAAAGCCGTTCCCATTCCCACCAGCGCGTAGGCTCCCGGCGATGCCACATATCCCGGCAGAAAATGCTGCGCCGTCGTTCCGATAATTCCGCCCAGCATCGCTCCCAGAAACAGGCTGGGCCCGAATATCCCACCGGCATTGCCGGAGGCATAGCTGGTGACGACGGAAACGAGTTTGAGCACAAGCAGAAGGATCATCAGCTTGAGCGCCATCCTTCCATTCAGCACGTCGCCGACATGTTTGTATCCCACGCCCAAGAGTTGCGGCACAAACCAGCCCATGATTCCCACCGTCAATCCCCCCGCTAACGGCTGGAACCACACGGTTTTTCGCGGGAAGCGCAGAAATCGCCCCCTCATCCAAAGCAGGAGTTTCGTGAACGCCACCGAGACGAAGCCGCCGGCAACTCCAAGCACCGCGTAAATCCCCAACTCTCCCGGATGGACCAATTGATATTGCGGCACCTGAAAGAGCGGATCGTTTCCCAGCAGCAGACGCAGCATCGCCCAGGAGGTTGCTGAAGCCAGCACAACCGAACCGAGCACGGGTGCGTGCATGTCTCCGACTACCTCTTCCAGCGCGAACAAAACGGCAGCCAAAGGAGTATTGAACGCAGCGGCGATCGCTGCTGCGGCCCCGACGGGGATGAGCGCCTTCACCTTGTCCGGCCGCAAACCCAGCCTTCTGCCCAGCACAGACGCAATGCCAGCTCCCACCTGGACAGCCGGCCCCTCGCGTCCCAGCGGCAGACCACTAGCCAATGTCGCAGAGGTACAGAGAAATTTTCCGAAGACGGTTCGAAATGTGATTCGCCCGCCGCGGGCATAGAGCGCCGCTTTCGTCTGCGGAACTCCGCTGCCGCGCGCGTCCGGAAAAAAGCGATAGAGCAGGTAGCCGGCTGCCAATGATCCGACCACAGGAACAAGCAATCTTCGCCAGGCCGCTCCGCCCGGGGGATACAGCCTGGCCCCGAACCGCTCTGTGACAAGAATGAAGGCAACGACGCTCAAGCCCACCAACGCCCCGATCAGCAGCGTCAGTACCAGGAACACTTGCTCTTCGCGATCGCGGAGGAACGCAGTCCACTTCTGTGCCGGGACATTCCACCAGGTGTGGCTGGTTGTCTCTTCTGTTTCCTTCAAGTCCATGTCGCGCTGGTCACTCACGATGGCTCGTCGCGCTATTCCTGGAAACGCTCCTCGAACGCTTCCCGCCTTTCAGTGAGCGGCCATGCTCCAGCAACGCGCTGATGGCATTCACAAAGGCAACGCCACTTGAGCGAAGCTCGCTGATACGGTGCCTCGCAACTTGTTCGAGCAGTTTTTCTCCACGCGGGAGCAGGGAAACCAGAACGCGCCTCCGATCGTCGCGGCTGCGAGTTCGGCGGACGTATCCATGCAGCTCCAGCCGATCGACCAGTTCGACAGCGCTGTGATGCTTCAATGCCAGCCTATCGGCGAGCGTGCGGATGGTGGCTTCTTCGCCTTCGGCAAGGCCACGGACCGCGAGCAGTAACAAGTATTGCTGCGGCTCCAGGCCTGCGGCGCGGGCAACGGCGTCCCCCTCACCGACAAACTTGCGGATGAGGTAGCGAAGTTCCGCGAGCGCGGTGTACTCCGCCGAAGTGATCTCCTTTGGCATTCCAGAAGTATATCGCACTACGATATATATCGTCATCCGGGCAGCGAAGCGACGGGACGCTTGAGAGTAACTAGACAGGTGAAATTGCTGGATCTATAGCGGTTTGCGAAAAGACTTCTGCGTCTTGTAGTGCTCATAACCGTTTCGTTCGTAGAATCTGTGCGCGCGCTCGCGGATCACGTTCGAACGCACCGACATGCCCTTGCAGCCATGTTTGCGGGCCCAAGCTTCTGCGGCGGCCAGTAACCTGGCGCCCGCGCCGAGGCTTCTCTGCCCTTCCGCCACAACGAGTGTGTTCACTTCGCCGCGAATCTCCATTTCCAGAAGCGGCTGCTTGCTCACGTGCAGCCAGCCGATCACCCCATTTGTTGGGGATTCCGCAACAAGCACGGCGTGATCTGAAGCAGGCTTGATTCCTCGCAATCGCTCGCGGATCTGGGCCTCCGTTGCCGGATACCCGAGCTGTCCGCTGAGCTCTGCAAGCTGCGGCGCATCGCCGCTCTTCGCGCGCCGGATCTTCAGTCCATTCTTGTTTGCGTTTGCCATGTGCACCAAACCGCCTTCCGCCGAAGCCGCGCTTGTATGGCGTCGCTTCTCAGTTCGCGCAGTGCATCCGCCGCGATCCAGCGCGCCGCTCGTGAATCCTGCTTCCTGATTCTCTCCGCCGCGCGAATTGCTTCCCGGTTCAGCCGGATGTTTCGTTTTCCAATATTCCGCAAAGACCAGTTGACCGCTTTTCTTACGAAGTTTCGCTCATCGTACGCTTCCCGCTCAATTACCTTTAAGAATTGCGCAAAGCGCGCGTCAGAAGCTTCCCCGTCCTTGTAACTCAAGTAGGCCACCAGAGAGAATGCGGCTCGCTTTTCAAACTCCGCGTCGCGCCGGCTCCAGGCCACCGCCTTTTTCCAGGCGAACCTGGTATGTGCGTAGAGATAGCAACAAGCCGTATCAACAACATCCCACGAATCGAAATCGCGCACCCAGCGTTCCATCTCCGCGGCAGTGACTTTGTCTGCTTCGCCGATCAAAGTGGCGAGAATCCGCGCTTCGTGGTTGCCAGTACTCCAAAGCTGTTGCGCGAGCCGATGATCTTTTCCGATGTGCTTCGCGAATTTGTGCAACACAGGAGCGGAGATCCCATGCGCCTTCGGGACGTTCACGCCAAAGTAGCCCATCTTCGCGCGCACTTTCGGGTCAGCAAGCCCTTTTAGTTCGCGCAATACAGCCGCTTTCGCCCACCGTGGCACGGTCATTCGAGAGTGGCTTTGGCTAAAACGCTTTGTCGGAGTCGAGGAGGATCGTGACAGGTCCTTCATTGACCAACTCCACGGACATCATGGTTTGAAAAATTCCCGTCGCCACGGTAACACCGAGCGTGCGAAGCGCGGCGCAAAACTCTTCGTACAGCGCCTTCGCCAGTTCCGGCGGAGCTGCCGCGATGAAGCTCGGCCGCCTTTGCCCGCGCGCATCGCCATAAAGTGTGAATTGCGAGACCACCAGCGCGCTGCCCTTCACATCCAGCAGCGACCGGTTCATCTTTTCCTGGTGGTCCTCAAAAATGCGCAGGTTCGCGCACTTCTCCGCAAGCGTTGCCGCCACAACTGAATTATCTTCGCGCCCCACTCCGAGCAGAATCATCATCCCCGCGCCAATCTCGCCCGTGACGCGTCCTTCCGCCGTCACTCGCGCCCTGCTCACTCTCTGGAGAACTGCGCGCATGCCGCTAACCTAGTTATCTCTCTTTCGTTTTGCTCTCGGCAATGGCAACACCGCAAATCCACGCGGCGCCGGCTGGCATTTCGGGCAATAATAACTGCTTCGCCCCGCCACAATTCCGCGCCGGATCGTAGTCTTGCACCGATAACACCCGTTGCCTTCGCGCCCATACGCCCGATGGTGCCGCTGATACTCCCCCGGCTCGCCCTCCGCATCAAGAAAATCGGAAATCGACGACCCGCGCATCACAATCGCTTTTTGCAGAATTTCTTGCAGCACGCGCCTCAGCGTCCCGGCCTGTTCCTTGCTCAAATTCGCTCCCAGCCGCGCTGGATGAATCTTCGCTCGCCATAGGCTCTCGTCGGCGTAGATATTGCCCACGCCCCGGAGCACGGCCTGGTCCAGCAGCAGCGCCTTGATCCGCGCGCGACGTACTCGAATCCGGCTTGCGAATTCCTCACTGCTCACTTCCAGCGGATCGGCCCCGAATCCCAGCAGTTCTTCTGCGAGAGGTACTTCCGTCAGATAGGCGATGCGCCCAAAGCGCCGCGCATCCACGTAACGCAGCTCGCGGCCATCATCGAGCAGAAGGCAAACATGCGTGTGCTTCTCACGGGGTTTCTCCGCAGGGCTTGACGCGATCTGCCCGGTCATTCCCAGATGCACCAGCAGCGACGCCGTCGCCGCATCGCCATTCGAAGGAATTCGCCCTGCAGCCGCTGCCGCGGAAAGCCGCAGCAACATGAATTTTCCATAGCGCTCGACGGCCTCGATCTGCCGCCCCGGCAAGTGCTCCTCCAGCGCCACGGGATCGTCAATGAAATCCGTCTTCCCGAGCGCCACGGAGACAATCCGCCGCCCGAGAATCGCTCGCCGCAATCCGCGCGCTACCGTTTCGACTTCAGGGAGTTCCGGCATAGGAGGGCCGACTTCCCAAAGTAACATACACTTGAACTCAACGCTCTTAGCGCAATGAGGCGACCTCCAGGAGTTGACCGAGTTCTTTGCGAGAGTTTCGAAAAAAAACGGAAAGCTACTGGAACAACCTCAATGTTGCAGGGGCGCAGCATCGCTGCGCCCTGCAACATGGATCGCGCCTTGCTACTCTTTCTGATAATTCGGATACGGCGGATGATCCGGGATCACCACGGGATTCTTCTTCAACGCATCCATGGTGACTTCCACCGCCTTTTCGAGCTGCCGGTCGTGTCCCGCCGCGACGGATGCCGGATCGTTTTCCACTTCAATGTCGGGCGCAATTCCGTGGTTCTCCACTTCCCACTCGCCCTTCAACCCATAAATCGCCACGCGTGGCGCCGTCACGAATCCGCCGTCAAGCAACACCGGATAGCCGTAAATCCCCACCAGCCCGCCCCAGGTGCGCGTGCCAACCAGCGGGCCGATCTTGTCCTGCTTGAACATCCACGGCAGCGCGTCTCCCCCGGACCCAGACATTTCGTTGATGACCATCGTCTTCGGCCCGTAGATTTGCGATAGCGGCGAACAGAACGCTTCGCCCTCCCGCGAGATCGCGCAATTCCGCAGCGGCCGCTTCAGCATGTCAATGATATAGTCCGCCACTTCGCCGCCGTGATTGTACCGTTCATCAATCACCGCGCCCTGCTTGCCCACTTGCGCAAAATAAAAGCGGTTGAAATTGAGGTATCCGCCTACGTTCGTATCCGGAACATGGACGTAGGCAAGCTTGCCTCCGCTCAGCTCATCCACCTTCCTACGGCTGTCTTCTTCCCAAGCACGATTGCGCAGCGGAAATTCGCTCGGCAACGGAACCACCGTTACCACTCGCGCCTCTTTGCCGTCCGCGTTCGGTCCCACTTTAATTTTGATCTGCTTGCCGGCCGTGTTCTCGAAAAAACTGAAGACCTCCGCCGGCGGGCGAACTTCGCGCCCATCGACTTCCAGCAGATACTCACCTGCCTTCACGTCCACGCCCGGCTGCGTCAGCGGCGCGAGCAGATCCGGATTCCAATTCTCGCCGTTGTAGATGCGTGCGAACCGATAGCGGCCATTTTCAATTTTGTAGTCCGCTCCTAGCAACCCCCCTCGCACCCTCTTCGCCTGAGGAATGTCGCCGCCTCCAATAAACATGTGGCCAATGGTGACCTCTCCCAGCATTTCATCGAAGAGATAGTTCAGATCCGCGCGCCCTCCAAGGCCCTTCAGGTACGGCGCGTATTTCTTCTCCATCGCCTGGATGTTCAGCCCATGATGATTCGGGTCGTAAAGGAAATCGCGTTCGATGCGCCAGACTTCGTGGTACATCTGATTCCATTCCGCGCGAGGCTCGGAGTAAACCTCCATCCCGTCGATCTTCAAGGCGCCGTCGCCCGGCTTTACCACTACGGCAGTTCCGGTAATGAACCATCCTGGCCCTTGGCGATACAACACCTTTTCGCCGTTCGCAGAAACCACGAAACCATTGATCCCGCCGACGAACGGTTCGGTCTTGCGCGTGGTGAGATCAAATTTCGAAACACTCGCGGGCGTCGGTTCGCCAAAACGAGGAACGTCCACGACTTCGGAAAGGAACAGCGTTCCCGCCTTTCCGGCATCCAGGCCTACATAATTCGCAGGCTTGATCGGTAGCGCCACGATCCGCTGACCAATTCCATCCAGGTCAATGGTGACTTTAACGGCCTCGTCTTTCTTCTCGTCTTTCTTCCCCTTCTCGGCTTCTTTGCCTTTATCAACATCTTTGCTCTTGTCTGCCTCTTTGCCCTTGTCACCGCTGGCGGAATCCTTCTTCTCCTCCGCCGCTTTCTCCTCGTCGCTTTGCGGCTCGACCGGCGAAGCATCTCCCTTCTTCAGCACCGCCGCATAAGCATTGCGCAGCACCGGATGCTGGTAGCTCGAAAGATCGAGCCATCCCGCCGAAAGCCCCACGTCCGTGCTGACCGCAAAAAACAGATATTTTCCGCCTTTGTCGAACACCGGATAGCGCGCATCGCTGATCCCATCCGTGATCTGCGAAGCCTTCGCGGTTTCCAGCGAATACACAAAAATGGCGCGCTGATGATTTTCCAGAAGCTTTGCAAACGTCAGCCATTTGCTGTCCGGCGACCACGCCTCATTGAAAGCAGAGCTCGGATCATCGTAGCGATCTGTCGTCACTTTCACCGGCGTGCCCTTCTCCACGTCCACGTACCACAAGTTGAGCCGTTTGTCCGTGTAGGCGATTTTCTTGCTGTCCGGGGACCACACCGGGCCGTAGAAATACGATGGTGGATTGCTCAGATTGATTTTCTTCACCGTACCGGAACCCGCTTGATCGCTGATGTGCAGCGCGTATTCGCCGGATTCATCCGAAAAATAGGCGATCGATTTTCCGTCTGGAGACCATGCCGGGTCACGCTCCGCCACACCCGCTGTCCGCGTCAGGTTTCGAACGTCGCCCTTTTCTCCCGGCACTGTGAAAATCTCGCCGCGCGCTTCGAAGACCGCGCGCGCCCCGGTTGGCGAAATCCCCGCATTCTGTATCTTGTCGCCAACCTTTTCGTAGTGCGGCCGCGTCGCTGGCAGATCCCCTGCAATTCGAATGTTCACCTTCTTCGATTGCCCGCTCGCCGGATCAAATAGATAAATCCCGCCGAATTGTTCATAGACCAGCGTGTCCGGCCCGGCGGACAACGACTTGAAATCCAATGCCTTGTTTTCGACGGCCTGCTTCACCGCTTTCGATTTCGTGTCATAGGCGAATAGGCTCACCGGCCCGTTACGGTCCGAAAGAAAATAGACTGTGTCGCCAAACCACACCGGATGGGCGTCGTTCGAATTCTCCCGCGGCACTTTTTCCAATGCCAGGTCGCTCAGCCGCACAATATAAATTGGCGTGGTCTGTCCGCCGCGATACCGCTTCCACGACGTCTGCCAGATTTCGTTCGGCACGTACGCAATACGCGCCGCGTCGGGAGAAAACCAAGCCTCTTCTCCGCGCCACATCGGCAGAACTTCCGCCGGGCCGCCTTCCGCGGGAACGGTGTACAAACGGTCGAAGTCCGCATAGGAATCGCGCGGCGAATGGAACAGCACGCGCTTGCCGTCCGGCGTCCATCCCACCGCAATATCCGGCGCTGGATGCCACGTCAGCCGCCGCGGTTCGCCGCCCTCCGCCGGCATCACGAACACATCCGCGTTCCCGTCGTACTGCGCGGTGAAGGCAATCCACTTGCCGTCCGGAGAAAATACCGGCAGCCCCTCATGTCCGCCCGTAGTCAGTTGCCGTGCATCTCCGCCCTCGCGCGGCACGCTCCAGAGGTACCCGCCATAGGCAAAAACCACTTGCGTCCGGCTCACCGTCGGCGAATGCGCCAGCAGCAGCGTTTCTTGTGCCGCGCTGGTAACGCCCGCAAGGCCCAGCAAGACACCCATCAGGATCGCCATTCGAAAGCGCATGCTTCCTCCATAAAACAAGATAAACAAGATGAAATCGTTAGCTAGAATTGACCCGAGTTCCCGCGGCACAACCGCTCTTCAGCGCCCCACCATCTGCGTGTACCCACCACGGCACAGAACCATCCCAGTAAGACGGATGAACCACGAAAAATGTTTGCAAAAATTGCGCAATCTCGCAATCTAAGGCAGGAGCGCGAAGACCCGCACCGGTCCACCCGAGCCACCCTCCAGCTTAATCGGCGCCACGATCAGAAATGCGCCAGTCTCCGGCAGCTCGCTCAGGTCCGCCAGGTTTTCCAGGTGATATAAGCCCGTTCCCAGCGTCAAATGATGCACCGCGAAATCACCCGAGGCCCCGAAATCAATGCTCAGCGTGTCGCATCCTAAGCCGCTCACTTTTCTTTCGATCAATAATTTTGCAGCTTCCGTCGAAAAGCCTGGAAAATGCATTTTGCCTTGCGCATCCTGGTTGCGGTAGCGTTTCACATCCGGCCAGCGCGAAGACCAGCCCGTTCGAAGCAGCACGATAGCTCCCTCCGGAATCCGTCCGTGCTTCTTCTCCCACGCTTCCACAAACCCGGCCGGAACCTGATAATCCGCATCTTTCGCGCTTTCCGCGCGCACATCCAGCACCACCGCCGGGCCCATCAATTTCTTTGCGGGAATCTGGTCTATCGTTATCTTTCCCGGCGGAAAATGCGCCGGTGCATCCATGTGCGTTCCGTAATGTTCCAGCATCCAGAAGCTTCGCGTGAAGTAGCCGTTCTTCTCAATCGTGGCGTTCACTTTAGCTTCGAAAAATTTCTCATCACCCGGCCAAGGCACCAGCTTGTCGCTGATGGCGTAAGTCAGGTCCACCACCCGCGTTTTTCCGGACGGAACCCCTTCGAGCATCGCGTCCCCGCGCGGATTTTGCGGAAAAATAGTCATGAATGCGAAAACACAAATGGCGATAACACCGGAGCGGCCCACGGCGCTCATTTCCAACCCCCCTTCCTTTATGGCAGCGGGATGCCCGGCGTCGCGATGATCCCAGCCATGCGCAGAATTTCCTGGTATTCCGTGTCGCTGATCATGGTGACGATCAAACGCACGTTCTTCAACAATTTCATTTTCTTCAGCGCAGGATTGGCGCGGAGTTCCGCGAGCGTGACCTGCCGCGGAAGCTTTTCGAACGCCCGCAAGTCCGCAACCAGATTTTTCTCTTTGCGGTCGTGCGGATCGGGATAGGGATCGCGCGTAATCTCCGCGATGGAATACAGCGTCCGTTCCGGCGCGGAGTGATAGCACAGCACGCGGTCGCCCTTGCGCACCTGCTTCAGGGCGCGGATCGCGTCGGGTTTCGACGCGGCACCATGCCACATCTCCTTGCCCTTAACGAAGAGTGTGTCCCAGTGATAGTGGTGAGGGTCGGCGGTGAAGATCCAGTAGTGGCGTTGCGCAGTCGGAGTGGACATCGATTCTTGGAGTCGGCAGCAATATACACGCTGGCATCCAAAAAGCGAAACAAAATATGAGGTTTAGCTGATACTCGAGGTGGGAAAGGTCTAGGAACTCAACTGACAATATTTCGTTTAAATCTACATATCTACATTATTTTCAATAGTTTACCGTGCGCCTATCCAACGTCAACAAAAATGTCTTCTCCCCTTATCTCCATCGCGTAACAATCCACCCCAACCGTCGGGTTCTGGCTCACTTTGCCGGTAGTCACGTTGTACTGCCACCCATGCCACGGGCAAGTCACAATATTCCCCTCCAAAACCCCCTGCCCCAGCGGCCCGCCCCGGTGCAGGCATGTATTGTTGATGGCATAGAACTTGCCCCCCACATTCGCCACGGCAATCGCCTTGCCCTCTACCTGGAACTCCCGGATCGTCCCGGGAGTAATCTCATTCGTCTTCGCCGTCCGAGCCATCGCCATTGCTGAGTCTCTCCTCCCGCTGCTCCGTGTTCTTTGTGCTCTGATCGCTGCGATCTCTGTGTTAAGTCCGGCCGTTCCCTGTTCTAATTTCGAGTTTCTATTTTCCCTTTTCCAATTCCTACCTCGGTGCCGGACTCTGCGCCACCATCACTCCCTGCTTGAACTCATCCACCATGTCCGCCTTCAACCGCACTTCCGTCGGCCGCTTCGCCAGCGTCATCTGATCAATCTTGTCCTGCAGCTTCAGCAGCGCAAAAAATAGCCCTTCCGGCCGCGGCGGGCATCCCACAACGTACACATCTACCGGTACGATTTTGTCCACGCCCTGCAAAACCGAATACGCATTGAACGGCCCGCCCACGCTCGAGCACGCTCCCATCGAGATGCACCACTTCGGATCCGGCATCTGCTCCCACACGCGCTTCAGCACCGGCCCCATCTTCAGCGTCACCGTCCCCGCCACGATCATCAAATCCGCTTGCCGCGGCGACGGCCGGAACACTTCCGCGCCAAACCGCGCCATATCGAACCGCGAGGTCGTCGAAGCAATCATCTCAATCGCGCAGCAAGCCAGCCCAAACGTCAACGGCCAGATGGCGCTCTTCCGCGCCCAGTTGAACACGTAGTCTACCGACGTAATCATGAAATTCTTTTCGAACCGCTGGTCCAGTATGCCCATAGGCCCCTGTTCTCCCGCCGCGCAACTGTCTTCCGCGGAGTATAGCTTCCGCCTGTACTCTAGTCAAAACATCCCGCGATTACCTCGATAGCATCGAGGAACGTCGCTTCGTTCCCTTCCCCTGGCAATTCCGTATCTTCCTGCGAACGAACATGAATGTCGCAAGACCCACACAAATCCATCCGGCCCAGAGGCACCACTCTCGCCAGGGCCAAGCTGATGGGGAAACAACTGCGTGACCAGAAGCAGCCAGGCCCCGCCGCTGAAAAAACTGCTGGCCAGGCGAGAGTTGTCCGACGGTTCGCCTTCGGCCTGGAGCAATATTTTCAGCAAGAGCTGTAAGAGGTGAAACACCGGGATCCATCCAGCTTCTTTTCGTCGTCGAAGGAAAAGGCTTCGTCGGCATGCTCCAATTGTCAGTCGCGCGTTAGTTCTTTGTACTTGCGCGAAAGGGCCTTCCAATAAGTCCCCGGCCGCAGGCGCTGCAGGATGTCCATCTTGTAAGCGTCCGATCCGATCAGGATGCGCGGCTCACTACGCTCCACGCCACGAAGTATGCGCGCCGCGGCTTCTTCAGGGGTAATCCGGAAGAACTTCTCAAACCGGGCGATTTTTTCTTCAACATCGGTTCTTTTTACGCCGGCTCCGACGCGTGCACGCCGGGCGATCGCCGTCCGGATTCCCGCCGGGTGCACGCACGAAACGCGCACGGACGTTTCTGTAAGCTCATGGCGCAGGCACTCGGTAAATCCCCGCACCGCGAACTTGCTCGAGGAATACGCCGCTTGTCCCGGTGGCGCAATCAGCCCGTATAAGCTGGAAATATTCACGATATGTGCGTGCTGTTCCCGCTTCAGCATCGGCAGAAAAAACTTCGCGCCATACACCACGCCCCAGAAATTGATGTTCATCAGCCACCGGAAATCCTCCAGCGAAATCTCTTCAAACATCCCCTCCATCGCGACCCCTGCATTGTTGATCAGCAGCGTCACGCGCCCATGCTTTTTGCTGACGTCCTCGGCAAACGCACTCACTCCTGCTTCCTCGGCGACATCCACCACATGCGTTGTGACCAGGGCCTTCCTGCTTCCAATCGATTGCGCGGTCTGCTCGAGCCCCGCCTCATCCACATCGGCAATCGCCAGCGCTGACCCCGCCTCCGCCAGTCGCTGCGCCAGCGCCCGCCCGATCCCCGAGCCCGCTCCGGTTACCACCGCGACCCCGCCGCTTAGAAATGACATTGGAAAACCTCGATACCTAAACGGATTGCCGCCGAGTGTATCGTCACAGCGATACACTCACCGGGGCTCACTCATACCACAGTTCCACACTTGTCACCAGAATTTGGAACTCACAACATGGAGGAGAGAAAGAAGCTAGTGGGATTCGATCGTAACCTGATTGCGCCCGGCGCGCTTGCCGCTATACAGCGCCTTGTCCGCCTGCTTGACCAGCCTGGAAAAATCCGGCGGCTCCTTACCCTGGAATCCGGCGATCCCAAAGCTAGCCGTCACTGAGACAACATCCCCGCCAAAAGAAAATTTCAGAGCCGCAAATTGTGTGCGCAACCGCTCTACCGTCAGCCGCGTGCTCTTCTCATCCAGATGAGTCATCACCAGCAGAAACTCATCGCCGCCCATCCGGCCGCTGATATCCGACGCTCGCGTGTTTTCTCGCAGCACTTCGCCGAATTTCTGCAGCACCTGGTCGCCCGCGTCGTGGCCATAGTTGTCGTTGATGCCTTTGAAGTTGTCCAGGTCGGCGTGCGTCACCCACACGGCAAACCCGTGCCGCGCCGCTCCGCGAAGCTGCCGCGCCGCCCACTCTTCGATCGCCCGCCGGTTCGGCAATCCCGTCAGCGAGTCCGTGTGCGCCAATTCGTCCAACAACTTGTTCTTGGCGTCGATTTCGCGGTGCAGCCCGATCGTCCGGCGCCCCACTCCGATGCGTGCCAGCAGTTCGCCCGGATCGAATGGTTTGGTCAGATAATCGTCGGCGCCCGCCGCCAATCCTTTCACCATGTTGTCCTTCTCCGAAATGCTCGTCAGCACGATGATGTAGGTATACAGACGCTGCGAATCCCCGCGAATGCGCTCGCACAGTTCCGGCCCGGAAAAATCCGGCATCAGCCAGTCGGTAATCACAATGGCAGGTGCGTGCTGCGCGTAGAGATCCATCGCTTCGCGCCCGCTCTTGGCGAAAAGCGGAGCGTACCCTCCGTCTTCCAGGGTGTGCTCAATAATCTTGCAGTAGACCGGCGAATCGTCCTCCACCAGGACCTGCAGTTTGGGTACAGCTTCGGTCATATACCACTCGCGATTCGGTCAGGACAGCAGGGATCTGCTCGTTCGGCCCAATGAAAGGGAAAACGTGGATTCCATCTTAGCAGCCGTCGTTCGAATAAGAGCGGGCGGCAAGCTGTTCGGTTTGGTAACATAACCTGGGGGGTATCTATTTGGTGCCGTGCACCAGCAACGCGCCTTCGGACTTGAACGCGCGCAGTTGCGCCGCGTCGCGGAACCACCGTCCGGTGTAAACGTCCGGCGAAGCCGAGCTATCCACGATTCTTTCGTGCGCCACGTTCGAAAAGCCGGCGCTTTGAAACAGCTCCGACCAATCCTCCGCGGAAAGCAGCCGTGTTGGCACGGCCAGCAGCTCGCCCCACTGATGACAATGTGGATTGTCGCGATAGTAGTTAATCAGAATCCACGCGGACCCGCCGTCGTGCAGCACGCGAAAAACATCTTTAACGCCCGCCGCAGGATTGGGCCAGTAGTAGGAAGATTCCACCGAAATTGCATGCGAGAAAAAATGCGGCTGCCACGGTATTTCCGCCACTTCTCCCGTGACAAACATCAAATTGCCAAAATCCACGCTCGCGCGCCGCGCGTGACGGATCATCTCATCCGAGATATCCATCCCCACCACGCGCCCCTCGGGCACTAACTTTGCCAGCCGCCGCGAAAGCCACCCCGCCCCGCATCCTACATCCAGCGCATTGTCCGTCGGCGCCAGCCGCATCTTCTCCAGCACCGGCAGCGTGATCGGCAGGTGGTCCTGCTCCATCCCCTCGCCGCGTCCCGCCTCCGCCCAGCGGTTAAACTCCTCGCGAAGAGTTTCGTTAGAAGTGATTTCAGTCATGCGTGGAAAAAATCAGGCGCCTTGCACTTTCGCCAGCAGTTCCACAAACTTCTGCTTCCGCTCCGCCTGGTCGTGCCCGCCTTCGGCTTCCGCCATTTGCGTGATGTTCATCGAGCAGAACTTCGGCCCGCACATCGAGCAGAACTTCGCTTCCTTGTAAAAATCATCCGGCAAATTCTCGTCGTGCATGTTCCGCGCCGTCTCCGGATCGAGCGAAAGCTCGAACTGCTTGTTCCAGTCAAACAGAAATCGCGCATACGAGAGGGCATCGTCGCGGTCCCGCGCCCCTGGCCGGTGCCGCGCCACGTCCGCCGCGTGCGCCGCAATCTTGTACGCGATCACGCCCTGTTTCACGTCGTCCGGATTCGGCAAGCCCAGGTGCTCTTTCGGCGTCACATAGCACAACATCGACGCTCCGTGCCATCCGATCATCGCCGCCCCAATCGCGCTCGTGATGTGGTCGTAACCCGGCGCAATATCCGTAACCAGCGGTCCCAGCGTATAGAACGGCGCCTCGTGGCACCACTCCATCTCTTTGTCCACTTGCTCCTTGATCTTGTCCAGCGGCACGTGCCCCGGCCCCTCGATCATCACCTGTACGTCGTGCTCCCACGCCTTCGTGGTCAATTCGCCGAGTACTTTCAGCTCCGCAAACTGCGCCTCATCGCTCGCATCCGCGATGCACCCCGGCCGCAGTCCATCCCCAAACGAAAAGCTCACGTCATGCTTCTTGAAAATCTTGCAAATGTCTTCGATGTTTTCGTACAGAAAATTCTGCTTCTTGTGATGCTCCATCCAGTGCGCCATCAGCGACCCGCCGCGGCTCACAATCCCGGTAATCCGTTTCCGCACCAGCGGCACATGCTGGCGCAGCACGCCTGCGTGAATGGTCATGTAATCCACGCCCTGCTCGGCCTGCTCTTCAATCACTTCCAGCATCAGCCCGATCGTCAAATCCTCCGGCCGCCGCACCCGCGAAATCGCTTCATACACCGGCACGGTGCCAACCGGCACCGGTGAAGCTTCGATAATCGCCTTTCGAATCGTCGGGATGTCCCCGCCTGTGCTCAGGTCCATCACCGTGTCCGCACCGTAGTGCACCGCGTGGTGCAGTTTCTTCAGCTCTTCGTCAATGTTCGATGACGTCGCGGAATTCCCGATGTTCGCGTTGATCTTGCACTTACTGGCGATCCCGATCGCCATCGGCTCCAGGTTTCGGTGATTCACGTTCGCGGGGATTATCATCCGCCCGCGCGCCACTTCGCTTCGAATCAGCTCCGGCTCCAGCTTTTCCCGCTTCGCGATGTATTCCATCTCCTCTGTAATCCTGCCCTGCCGCGCCAGATGCATTTGCGACACGTTCCTGTTCCCGTTGGCCTTCGCAGCCTCGGCTTCTCTCTTATCAATCCAGCTATCGCGCATTCCCATAGAACCTCCTCAGACGCCGCGACCCGCGCCGCGACAAAGCTTGTCCTTCGACACTCAGTCTCCGGTGTGAAGTCGAATTATGGCACCCGGTGAAGGGTGCCGCAACTTGCGGCAACGCCGACTTCGTTTCCCCATCTGGAACTCTCCCCGATCCACTATTTCCAAAATGGTTGAGGAACGCTTTATCCGAAGCGCTACCTCTTCGCAGCATCTTCTTGCTGGAGTCCTAACAACATCGCTCAAGAATAGGAAATGGGGCGAAAGAGAAGACTTCTTCGAGATCACCTCCGCTGACCGCATCGGAGCGATTCTCCCATTACTTGGCAAGTCAATTGCCCCTGGATTTCCGCCCGATTCGACTTTCTTGGGAACCGCCGGTCAAGAGCGTTCTTGCATCGGCAATAAGGAGTGCCCATGAATGTTCGACCCGTTCTCTGCCTGGCAACTCTTGCAACGATGTCTGCCGCGCGCGCCGCAATGGCGCAAGACACTTCACCGGATTCACGACCAGATCTCCCAGCGATTCTTCTCGAATCAAAGAATCTGAATTCCTCGCCGCGACCGCCCGAACCAAACCCACCAGCCAAAACGCAAATCCACCACCATCAATTTTTCCAAAACAAGATTCAACCTCCTCAGCGCCGCCGTTTACGCCGCTAGCATCGCGGACATGCATCAGACCCTTGATGTAAGAAAAAACTCCTGGTGGCATGAAACTGATCCACTGGCAAAACCCCTCGTTCGGCTCCCCGCACCCGCGTACTACGCCACCGGCCTGGCCATGGCTACTGGAGTGAACTGGCTCAGCTGGAAAATGGCCCGCTCGTATCGCTGGCGTAAGCTAGCACCCGTCCCACAAATTTTCTCCATCACAGGCAATCTCTACGGCTTTCATTCCAATCGCTTCTGACCCGCCCGCTCCGCAGCCGAGCGCTGTTGCACATCGTTCTGACTCGCTTCTCCGCCGCGAATTCTTGTCAAAATTAGCACTTGACAAGTGGCGAAACAAAAGCGAATATTTACGCGCCTTTCTTCAACTGGGCCAAGGAGTACTCCGTGGCTGCCGCACCGGCCTTCTCAACTCAACGCCGCGCCGATACTCCGTCATCCGAAGACAGCGCCCTCCTCTACAAAGCCTTGCATCGCTATTGGGGCTACGAGACCTTCCGTCCTGGCCAGGAAGCCATTGTCCGCAACCTCATGGCCGGCCGCGACGCCTGCGTCATCATGCCCACCGGCGGCGGCAAATCCCTCTGCTACCAGCTTCCCGCGGTCCTGGCTGGCAGGCGCACCGCCATCGTCATCTCCCCGCTCATCGCCCTCATGCAGGACCAGGTCGCGCAACTCCTCCAAATGGGCATTTCGGCCGCTTGCTTGAACGCTGCTACTCCCCCGGATGAGCGCACCCACGCCCTCCAGCAAGCCGCCACCGGCAAATACCAGCTCCTTTATCTCTCGCCTGAGCGCGTCGCCCTGGGCAACACCGTCGACTGGCTCAAGCGCCTCCCCATCTCCTTTTTCGCCATTGACGAAGCCCATTGCATCTCCGAATGGGGCCACGAATTTCGCCCGGAGTACCGCCAGCTCAGCCGCCTGCGGGAAATCTTTCCCGACCGCCCCATCGCCGCATTCACTGCCAGCGCCACCAAACGCGTGCGCGGTGACATCATCGAACAGCTCCGCCTCCGCGATCCCCACAAACATATCGCCAGCTTCCGACGCCCCAATCTCCGCTACATCGTCCGCCAGTCCAATACGCGCACGCAGGACGAACTCCTTCTTCGCGCCGTGCGCCAGGTCTCCGACGGCAGCGTCATCGTCTACGCCCCGACCATCGCCCGCGTCGGCGAAACCGTCGACCTTCTCGAAGAAAACGGCATCGCCGCCATCGGCTATCACGGCCAGATGGAATCCCGCGCACGCCGCGAAAACCAGGAAAAATGGATGGCCGACGAAGTCCGCATCCTCGTCGGCACCATGGCCTTCGGCCTCGGCATCAACAAGCCCGCCGTGCGCGCCGTCATTCATCTCGCGCTCCCCAAAAGCGTCGAGCAGTATTACCAGGAAGCAGGCCGCGCCGGCCGTGACGGTCTTCCCGCCGATTGCTTCTTGTTTTGGCAAAAAAAAGACAGCGGCCTGCACGTCTTCTTCAACGGAAAAATCGAAGACCGTGCCGAGCGAGAACGGGCTTGGGACCGCTATCACGAAGTTGAGCGCTTCGTAAACTCCGATAGCTGCCGCCAGCGCCACATCTGCCAGCACTTCGGCGAAACTCCCAAATGGGAATCCTGCGGCAATTGCGACGCCTGCGCCGCCCCACCAGACTGGCTCGAAATTGGACGCCAATCAGCGCGAAATCAACGCAGTGCGACGCGCAGAGTAGAGACGACTCGTCCGTCCCCGCCGCGTGCAGAAGTGCCGCGGGCTCCGACACCGCTCGCTAACTCCTCCGTGGATCGAGAGTTGAATGAGTATTTGCGGGAGTGGCGGCGGAATACCGCGAAAAATAAGGGAATTTCCGCGTTCGTCGTCTTGCACGATTCTGCGCTCGAGGATTTGTGCCTCGTCGAACCATCGAACTTGCAGGAGTTGCGCCGCGTCTCCGGCTTCGGCGATAAACGCGTCGAAATGTACGGTAAAGAAATCCTCGACGCCCTCCGCCGCTTCCGTCAGGGCGAACGCGCCACCAACGAAGGCAAGCCAAGAGTCTCCTCCCCCGCGAAAGAAACCTTGCGCCTCCTCGAAGAAGGCCGCACGTTCGAAGAAATCGCCCAAATCCGCGAGCGCACGTTGCGCGCAGTCGTTTCCCTAGTCGCCGACCTCATCGAACGTAGCGAAGCCAAGTTCCAGCCCGGTTGGCTCTCCCCCGATCGCTACAACCAGATCGCCGCTGCCTGCCGCCAAGTCGGCATGGACCGCCTCAAGCCCCTCAAGGAAGCCCTCCCACCCGAAATCCCCTACGAAGAAATCCGCCTTGTCATCGCCCACCTCCGCACCTTGGCGAACAATTCCTGAACCCCGGGCACGAATCCGACCCCAACTCGTTTCTCCTAAAAACTAACGACCCTTCGATGGTGGAACAGCCTAACCCTTCTCCATCGCATGCGGAAAGCGCATGCGATGAATCCTGGCTTACGCTGCTTCTAACTCCTTTAGATGCAGCACTTACAAAAAACAGGAGGTGGGGGCTCCGCCTTTCGACTTTCAGCACGCACGATTTTGGTGCGGACAAAAGCCAGAATGCGCTACCCTCCGCGGCGCAAATCCGCCTTACAAATGCAAGCGAGGTCTGCGAACATTACCGTCAACGCTCACAAACCCAACGCAACGCACGCGGCCTTGTGCAAGGCCTCGCTGCTGCCGTTCGTTTTCGTGATGTACGCCTATGCCACCGGCGGGCCGTTTGGCCTCGAAGACATGGTAACCACCAGCGGGCCGGGGCTCACGCTGCTCTATCACCTCTTCATCCCTTTTTTCTGGTGCATCCCCGTTTCGCTCGTCGCCGCGGAGCTGACCACCGCGATTCCCGTCGAGGGCGGCTTCTATCGCTGGGTGCGCGCGGGATTCGGCGACTTCTGGGGGTTCTTGGCGGGTTGGTGGAACTGGAGCGCGTCATTCCTTCTAGTGGCCGCTTACGCCGTGCTGTTCACCGACTACCTGACGTTTTTCTTTCCTGTACTCACGGGTTGGAAGCACTACGCCGTTGCGCTCGCGGTGATCGCCATCATCGGCTATATCAATGTGCGCGGCATTCAGATGGTAGGCACGGTAGCAACCATTTTCGAAATTTCCATTCTTCTGCCCATCATTGCGCTCTGTGCCATTGCCGCCACGAAGTGGCAGCACAATCCCTTCGTGCCGCTGATTCCACCGCACGTTCCCCCGTTTCAGGTTTTCGGAGCAGGGCTGGCGCTCGGCTTGTGGCTATACTCCGGCTACGAGCAAGTCTCCAGCGTCGCCGAGGAAGTGGAAAATCCCCAGCGAAGCTATCCCATCGCTCTCGCGATCGTCGTGCCGCTCTCCATCGCCACTTATTTTCTTCCGACGATGTTCTCACTCGCGGCGCTCGGAAATTGGCAGCAGTGGCACACCGGATATTTCTCCGACGCCGCGCTACTGATCGGCGGGCGGTGGCTGGGATTCGCCATGACCATCGCTGCGATGATCACAAATCTTTCTCTCTTGAACGCTACGGTGCTGACCAGTACGCGCATGCCTTCCACGATGGCCGAGGACGGCTACTTGCCACCAGTGCTCGCGGCGCGGCACCCGCGTTATGGCACGCCGTGGATCGCCATCATCGCATCGTGTGTCATTTACGCGCTGCTGGCGCAGAAAACCATGGTGCAGCTTCTAACCGTTTACGTCTGGCTGCGTATCGGCGTGACGATTCTTACGGTGCTGGCATCCTGGCGCCTGCGCAGGACCCAGCCCGATCTTCCGCGCCCTTTTCGCATCCCTTGGGGCCGCGCCGGACTGCTCTACGTCATCGGCGCACCGCTGGCGATGAGCGTGGTCGCTCTGGTGGCCAGCGATCCCTTTGCGCGCAAGTGGGGGCCGATCCCCGTCCTCCTCGGTCCCGTAATGTATTTTGTGTCTCGCAGATTCAAAATGGCGTCGTAAAGCAGCCTCTAGGGGCAGATCGATCGTCACTTGTAGGGACGCGGCATGCTGCGCCCTTTCGGGAGAGCAGCAATCAAGTGAAGAAATCGAGGATTCTGTACCACGCGCCGGCAAGGGGAAGCGCCCAGGTATTGCTGCTGCGCAAGCCAAATGGTGCGGCGGGAAATTTGATACCGTCGAATGGAATGTCATTGGGCTCGCCGCAAATGAGCCCGGCGAGTTTTTTGCCGAACCATGTAGCGGCGGCCACGCCGTGTCCCGCGAAGCCCGCGGCGAAATACATGTCGTCGATTTTTCCGGCGTGCGGCATCACGTCCAGAGTGAAATCGAGCGTGCCACCCCACACGAATTCAACTTTCGTTTCCCGCAGTTGCGGGTACACACTGATCATCCCGCGGCGCAGAATTTCCGCGCTTTGCCGCACGGTATTTTCCGTCTCGGGGAAAAACGCGGCGCGCCCGCCGAACAGCATGCGATTGTCCGGCGTCAGCCGGTAGTAATAGAGAAAATGTTTGGAGTCGTAGATCATGCGGTTGCGCGGGCTGAGTTCGCGCGCAAGTATGGCCGGCAAAACTTCCGTCGCGATGATGTATGAGCCGATGGGAATGATCTTCTTGAGCAGCTCGGGAGTCGCTTCCGTCGTGTAAGCGCCACTCGCAAGAATCACTTCGCTCGCCGTGAGTACTCCGCGTGAAGTGCCCACGCGGAATTTGCGCTCGCTGTTTTTTATTTCCGGCTCAACGGATGTAACGCGTGTGTGATCGAAAAGGCAAGCGCCCGCACGCTGCGCCGCGTGCGCCAGGCCAGCGACATACCGTGCGGGATTCAAGCCCGCACTGGTATCGTCCACCAAGCCACCGAAATAAATATCCGAGCCGATTTCACTGCGCAGCTCGCTTTTCGGAATGATGCGCAGCTCGTGGTTGAACTCGCGCCGGGTGAGCGCTGCGGTTTCTTCGTGGCCATGGAAATGTGCCTGCTTGCAGGCAACTTCCAGATGGCCGCAGCGCGAAAAATCGCACTTGATCTTTTCTTCGCGAACAATCTGCTCGACACAGTCGATGGTCTCAAGCGAGGCGGCGTACATTTTGCGGACGATTTCTATGCCGTAGCGCTTGATCAGCGTCGGCGCCGGAAGCTTCATCCCGGTAAGCACCATACCGCCGTTCCGCGAACTGGCGCCCCAGCCGAAAGTCTGGGCTTCGAGCACGGCAACGCTCACGCCGCGCTTCGCCAGCGCGCGCGCTGCGGAGAGTCCGCAGAATCCCGCGCCCACAACGGCAACGTCGACGGAATCGGGAAGTTGCGGCGCGGCGGCAAAAGCAGGCGAATCGACGGTGGTCGCCCAGTAATTGTTTTCGATTGGCGGCGTGAGCACAGCGTCACATCTGCTTGAGCAGCGCCTGGAAACGCGGATCGCCGCGCAGCGGATCGAGATCAGAATCGTGCTCAGCCCAGGCTTTGTACCATTCGCCTTGCGCAAACGCTTTTTCGATGCAGTTGATGGCTTCGTCGATCTTGTCGAGCATCACGTAGTTGCAGGCCACGTTGTAGAGTACGGCGGGATCCTCCGGATCGAGCGAAAGCGCGCGATGCGTCCACTCCAGCGCGCGTTCGCGGTGGCCCACGCGAACCAGCGCGGTACCGCCAAAATAAAGGGCGCGCGCATCTTCGGGATGCAATTCAAGGTGCCGCTCAATAATGCGCAAGCCGCGCTGTTCGTAAGCTTCGGCCTCCAGCTTGCGCCCCAGAGTGACATAAGTCTGGGAGAGGAGGCTCGGCGCCTGATAATCTTCCGGATTCACGCGGCAGGCATCTTCAAACAAACGCGCCGCTTCCTCCAGTTTTCCCTGCTGGAAACAAGCGCGCGCGTAAAAGTAGCTGGCGTCAAACAGTTTGGGATCCAGTTGGATCGCCGTTCGAAACTCGCTCTCGGCAGCGTCGTATTTTTTTGTCATCAGCAGAGCCAGCCCTCGGGAGACGTGGCCTTCCGCAAGCTCCGGATCGAGTTCCACCGCTTTGCGGCTGGCCGCTTCCGCTTCGCGGAGATCGTCGTTGCTCGCGCCCCAGTACATGTACAAATGCGAGCAGCAGTCCGCCACTCCCGCATAAGCGCGTGCGTACGCCGGATCGATAACGATAGCGCGGGCAAACATCTGGCGCGCAAAATCAAAACTTTTCCTGCGGAACTGGTGGAAATATTGGCGGCCGCGCAGATAGTAGTCGTAAGCCTGCACATCCGCGGTGGGCGCTTTCGCAATGGCGCGCTTTTCCTGCTCGCTTAAAACAACTTTAAGGGCGCGGGCAATGCTCTGCGCGATTTCGTCCTGAATCGCGAAAACATCTTCGAGTTTCCGGTCGTAACGCTCGGCCCAGATGGAACGCGCCGTGGCAGTTTCCACAAGCCGCGCGGTGATGCGAAGCTGATTGCCCGCGCGTCGCAGGCTGCCTTCCAGAACGTAGGCGGCACTGAGTTCGCGGCCCACCTGCGGCGCGGTGACGGGTTTGTCACGGAAAGCCATCACGGCCGAGCGGGTGAGCACCCAGAGTTCTTTGATTTTAGAAAGTTCGGTGATGATGTCTTCGGTGATGCCGTCGCGGAAATATTCGTCTTCTTTTGCTCCGCCGGGATTTTCGAAATAGAGAACCGCCAAGGATTTCTCGGCTCCTTTTGCAGCGGCGGTGCGGCCGGAATCGGAATCGTGTTTCAATCGTTTTAGGTCCTCGTGGAGTTGCTGAGCAGATTGGTAGCGAGCCTCAGGATTTTTTTCCATGGCTTTCTCGATAATTTTCGCGAGCTCGGGAGAAAGCTGCGAGTTCAAACGCAACGGAGAAGCCGGCGTGCGGTTGAGAATGGCTTCGAAAACAAGAGCCGAAGTATTTCCAGAAAAAGGCAATCGCCCGGTACTCATCTCGTAGAGAACGACGCCAAGCGAAAACAGGTCAGAGCGCGAATCCAACTCTTCGCCGCGCGCCTGTTCCGGAGACATATACGCCACGGTGCCGATGGTCGAGCCGGGGCGAGTGAGATCATCTGCGGAATCGGCCAAGGTGACGGAGGCGCTGCCCGTGGAAGCGCGGGACGATCCCTGCGCGCGCGGAGAAAGTTTCGCCAATCCAAAATCGAGAACTTTTGCCTGGCCACGCTGGGTGACAAAAATATTCGCGGGTTTGATGTCCCGGTGAACGATACCCTTGCGGTGCGCGGCGTCAAGCGCGTCCGCGATCTGGACACCCAGGTTCAGAATCGCTTCTGTTTCAAGAGTGCTGCCGGAGATTCGGTGCTTGAGAGTTTCGCCTTCGAGCAATTCCATGGCAATAAAAGACTGGCCGGAGTGCTCGCCCACATCGTAGATGGTACAGATATTGGGATGGTTCAGGGCGGAAGAGGCACGGGCTTCGCGCTGAAATCGCTCGATAGCCTGGCGATCCTGCGCGGTTTCGGGGGGCAGAAATTTGAGAGCGACATTGCGGCCGAGGCGTGTGTCTTCGGCCTTGTAAACCACACCCATGCCACCGCCGCCAAGTTTTTCAAGAACACGGTAGTGCGAAATCGTTTGTCCGGTCATAGGCGCGCTGAGGGGAACAATCAAGCCAAACGATGATAAGGTGCGCGGGGTTTAGAGTCAAAAAATTGCGGACTGCTATTTTTTTGACAAATATTCCTGGAATGGAAATGGAATTATTCGTCCACCATTTGAATGGGAATGAAAGCAATTCTCGGAGGAAATTGGCGCTTGTAAGATCAATGCATCATGAAAAAAAGAGACGTCAGTGACTCGTGGGGACCCTGCCGTCTCTCGGTGTTCAGTCTTCTTTTTGTTGAGTGGAACTTGAGTGAACTACTCTTCGTCGCCGTCGAGCCCGTCGACAGGAGTGATGGTGCCGAATAGGCCGTCCTGTTCGCCGTTAATCCCGGCGGTGAAGAACAGGGTGTTGGCCGGACCCGCAGTCGCGTCGTTCCCGAAAGTGAGCGACCACAGCCCGTCGATGGTCAGGATGGAATCGTCCGGGTTCTTGACGAAACCCATGAATTTGTAGGTGAATCCGTTGAATGCGGCAATCCATCCGCTCCCGAAGTTGCCGACGAGTATGGCATTGCTGAACTCACCGAAATCGCGCGTGGTCCATACCACGCCCCACGGCGAGTTGAGCCACGAGCCATGCTGTAAGTGACCGATATGTTTCCCAGAGGTGGTGAAGATTTCGACGAATCCATTGCCTTCGCCGGCCACGTCATCGTGCTTTGCGGCATTCTGCTTTGCATAAGTAACGAAGAGGACTCCGCCGATGTTCTGTATATTGAATGGCGCGAAGCCGTGTGGAATACGCTCGTCGCCGCGGTCATCGCCACCGTGATCGTCGTCGCCGTCCGGGTCGAACGCATCTTCACCCAGGTGAACGGGCTTGAAATTCGTGTCGTAGACTTCCACTTTCCCGGAACGGAAATTCGTGACATAGAGGAAACGCTGTCCGTTGATTTCGCCGGATGTAGCGCCCTTGTAGACTGCGCCGTTCGCGGAGCCTTTATCGGAATTGTCCACCTCCAGAACGGCATTGGTCGAAGGGACTTTGCCACCCGAAGAAATATTCACACCAGGATTCCACCCAGAAATCGTACCGTCCTCGGTGGCGAAAATAAAGAAGGCCGCTTTTCCAGCTGGTGTGCCCTTGTTCAGGAGAAAATCAGTTGGGCTGCCGTTGAAAACGACGCCCGTGGGGGCTGATTGCGTTCCAGCGGGCGCGAAACCCGGCGGAGGAACAACGACAAAATTTCCGGCAGCGCCGCCGGACTCCGTGAAGATATTAATGGGAGTCCCGGTGCCGCTGAAAAGACTCGAGGTTCCGGAATTGTTATTGCTAATCCACCAGGGGCTGCCGGAGCTACGGGTGAGTCCCCAAGGATTCTTGAGGTTGCGATCGACGAGGACCTTTGACCCGTCCGGGTTATTGGGTTGAGGAAGATCCGAAACCAAGTTTTTTTGGGCGTAATGTTGCGCTGGCGTGAGAGAAGGGAGCAAAAAAAGCGAAAGTGCAAATGCCGGAAGAAACTTCAAGGACATCATTCTGGGGTGCATCGGTGAATCCTTCCAAAACGAGATTTTCGCTGCGAAACACATCCCATGCATTCGCGAACGAACTTCCGCCCGGCTGGACTCGGGGAGATTTTGTGCAAACCGGCTTCCAATAAATGAAGTGTTAACATTGGCCGATTCTGGTTGAGAACAAGCAACTTGGCGGCATCGACAAGCGGTTTGCGAAGGGACCGCCTCCCAAAAATTGAATTTGCTAGTAAGAAGAAATACAGAAGAACGGAGGATTTACGACCGCGATTCGAACGGAGGATGAAACCAGGGGGCGATCCTGGTAGAAATCCTCTCTACGCGCGGCGAAGCACGAGCAAAGTGATTTCGGGCGGCACGCCCAAACGCACGGGCGCGCCGACGGTGCCGAGTCCACGGTTTACGTAAATATTGGCCATCCCCGGAGAAGGAGAGGCGAACACTGATGGAATTGCCGTTCGAACAGTGGAAGAGGTGCGATCAGCAGGCACGGGTGCAAACAGAGGGCGCTGGTAAAGGCCGGCGATGTAATCGGTAATGAAGCGCGCGGGGCTGAGGCGATGGTCGAGGATTTCGACCTGGATCTGGCCACCATGGGTGTGGCCGGCAAGAGAAAGCTCGATGCCGAGTTCCGCGGCGCGATTGAAACTGTTGGGATTGTGGGAAAGGAGGATATTGGGAATGTCGCGGTGGACTAGCGGTTCGACATTGGCGAGAGTTTGTTGTCTCTGGCCGCGGGAAGTGCGCTCGCGCTGGTAATCGACGCCGATGAGATTGAACTGCGCGCCGTTGTAAGTGAGTTGCGTGTTTTCCTGGCGAAGGAGCTTCATGCCGGCCTGGGAATAGAGATACGCCGCTTCGTCTTCCACGCGCGCGTAAATTTCATGATTGCCGTTGCAGCCCCAGGTGCCAAGAGGCGCGTGCAGACGACGGACTTCCTCGACGCAATCGGCAATCGAATCGCCCGCGCCGGTGATGAGATCGCCAGTGACGACGGCAAGATCGGCGCCGAGATCGTTGGCCATGTCCACCGCGCGGCGAACCTGTGCGCGGGACATGTAGCTGCTCAAATGAATATCGCTGATCTGAACGATTTTCATGCCGTCGAGTGCAGCCGGCAAATCGTGCATGGGGATTTCGACACGGCGGACCTGATAGTTCAGGCGCTCAGCGGCGTAACCGTACATGGCGCCGAGAAATGGCGCAGCTCCAGCCGCGGCAGTGGCGGCGCGGAAAAAGTAGCGGCGGCCCGGATCGGCAACGGTTTCGGCTGCAGCAGGGACGGGCGCGGAACTAGTTGCCACCGTTGATGGAGAAGTGGCCTTGGTAGCGGATGCGCGAAATAAGCGCCAAAGGCGTTCCACGCCGTGCACCATTTTGACGGCCAGATAGGAAAAGAGCGCGCTGAAAAACCACAGCCCCGTAAGAACTCCGATCATCGAGGCACGGGGAATGAGCCGCCCGCGGCCCAGGCTGATGCCTTCCACCAGCGTTGCAATGACGAGCAGGAGAATGAGGACGTAGGCAAGCCGTGCAGCCACGCGGAGCCAAACCTGGCCCCAATTCGAGCTGAAGCGCCAGAGGGAGCGGTACCAGAAACGTTGGGAAAGAAAGAGCAACGTCAAGATGCCTAAGCCGATGGCGATGCGCAGAAACAAGAAGGCCCAATTCACGATGAAATCCCCCAAACCGTAAACCTTAAGTCTAGCACGCCCGGGCGTCTGGAAATTCGTGTGACGGGTGGCGGTTTCCTGCGTAAGATGTACACCCACGGACCGTGCGCCAGCCGCAGGGTATGGCCCGAAACATCTGGCGCGATGGCCCGTCTGATGGAGAGAACGCTTCGACCAGTTCGGAGCGAAATGGAGGCGTGAGTTTATGAAGAAGTGGAAAGTTGTGGCAGGGCTGTTGCTGGCGGCGGGGTTGGCCGTGGTTCCGGTGGGATCGCAGGAGAAGAAGACGGCCGCGCCAAAGCCTCCCGTGAGCCCGAACCAGGCGGTTCTCGAGACATGGAACGATATCGGGCGCAAACTGACCGCCATGGCGGAGGATTTTCCCGAGGACAAGTACGACTTCAAGCCCAAACCGGAGCAACGCACCTTCCGGGAGCAGCTCCTGCACGCGGCGGACACGAATTATTTTTTCACCAACCCGGTGGAGGGTAAGAAGGCGCCCGTACAGGAGGATTTCTCGAAAGACAAACTGAAGACCAAGGCGGAAGTTGCCGCTTATGTGAAGAAGTCGTTTGCCGATGGCGCGGCGGCGATCAAAGCAAAAGGCGACGCGGGACTGAATTCCCTGGTCGTCGATCCGTACGCGAATCAGCAGGTGCGCGTGATTGACTTCGCTTACGGATTCGCGGAGCACTCGGGAGAGCACTACGGACAGCTGGTGGTGTACTACCGGTTGTCGGGATTGGTGCCGCCGGAGTCGCGACCGAAGAAGTAAAGAAATAAGGAAGTAAGGAAATCAAGAAAGAGCGGGCGCGGTGCGCAGGCATCGCGCCTGTTTTTTTCCGTCGTGGCGCTAAGAGGTTGCGGCTCCGGTGGCGCCGTTCTCGAGGAGAGCGATCAGTTGTTTGGGATCGCTGGTCGGCGGGAGACAGGTGTTGCCGGAGCAGACGACGGCGAGAGGTTTGTTGGCTGGGAGATTCGGGAGGGTTTCCTTGAGGGCGCCGGCAAGATGGATGAGCGGGGCGCCGGGTGTGATTCGAAAGACGGATTTGCCGAAGCGGTAGACGCGGTGGGCGGCGGCTTCGAGGGCTTGTGCGGCGGGATCGTTCGAATCGCCGGTGATGACGACTTGCAGCGGGTGATGCGCGAAGAGCGTCGCAGCTAGGCCGTAAGTTGCGGCGAAAAGGCCGTACTGCGGGGCGATTCCGGCGAAGGCTTCGAGCGTTTTTTTGGCGAAGGCGTGGTAGCGGTGGTCGCCGGTCAAGGCGTGCATGCGAATGAGGGCGATGGCGGCAACGGAATTGGCGCTGGGCGTGGGCGAATCCTGAAAAGGCTTACGGCGGACGTCGAGGCCACCCATGGGCGCAGCGTCGGAGGGTCGGTCGAAGAAGCCGCCGCCTTCGGCGTCACCGTACCGGGCGATGGCAAGGTCCATCGTTTTTTGCGCGGCGGTGAAATAGCGCGGATCGAGTGTGGTTTCATAGGCGTCGAGGAGCGCGAGGGCGCTGAAGACTTGATCGTCCAGCGAGCCTTCGAGGGTGGGGCCACCGATGCGGTGGCCGAAGCCGCGGGATTCGGACCAGACTTCCTTCAGCATGCGGTCTAATGTTTTCAATGCAAAGCCGCGGCAGTCTTCAGCGAATTGTGAGCCAAAATGGTTTCTAAAGATGCGGCCCGCTTGGAGGTAGGCAGAAACGAACATCGCGTTCCACGCGACGTACATTGTCTGATCAACGTAAGGCGTCGGCCTTAGTAAGCGCGCGGCGAGCAGCTTCGCTCTCGCGCCCTGGCTCAGTCTTATGGTTTCGTCCGTAGATAGGCCTAGACTCTTCCCAGTTTCAAGTGAGTCTCCGGAAATCCAGAGTACGTTCTTGGCGGGATTGTGATGCATTTCGCCGTGAGACTCGACGTCGTATACCTGCTCTATAAATCTTGATTCCTGGGCAGAGAGAACTGCACGCACTTCCTCGAGCGACCACGTGAAATAGTCACCGTCGTCATCAAGCGAATAGTCGGCGTCCTGGCTAGCATAAAAGCCGCCGCTTTGTTGATCCGACAAAACTTCATTCACCCAGCCGATAATTCCTTCGGCAGTGGAGCAAAATTTTGGTTCTTCAGTAATCGTCCAGGCATGGAGATAGTTCTTCAAAAGTTCGGAATTGTCGTAGGACATCTTTTCGAAATGGGGGACGAGCCAGCGTTCATCGACAGAGTAGCGATGGAAACCGCCGGCAAGCTGGTCATAGACGCCGCCGCGGGCCATTTTTTCGAGCGTGGTTTCGGCCATGGCGAGGAGATGCTTTTCTTTCGTTTGCTGATAGCGCTCGAGGAGGAGATCGATGGCTGAAGCGTGCGGGAATTTCGGGGCGCGGCCGAAGCCGCCGTTTTTGATGTCGAAAAGCTTGGTGATCGAAGCGATTTGCTCGTCGACGACGCCAAGATCGAAATCGGCGCGCGCGCCAGCGAAGGCTTCGGCTTGCGCGACGGCTTCAGAGAGCGAATTAGCGGCGCGTTCCAGCTCGGCGCGTTTGTTGCGGTAAGAATCCGCGACGGCGTGGAGCAGGCGGCGAAAGCCGGGGCGGCCCATCTGGTCGTCGGGGGGGAAATAGGTGCCGCCGAAAAACGGCTTTCCGTCGGGGAGAAGAAATCCTGTGAGCGGCCAGCCGCCCTGGCCGGAGATGGCGCTGATGGCGGATTGATAGCGCGAGTCGACGTCAGGGCGCTCATCGCGATCTACTTTTACGGCGACGAAATGTTCATTGATGATTTTCGCGATTTCAGGATTCTCGTAACTTTCGCGGTCAATGACGTGGCACCAGTGGCACCAGACGGCGCCGATGTCGAGCAGGATGGGCTTGTCTTCCGATTTGGCGCGTTCGAATGCGGCGTCGCCCCATTCGTGCCAGTCGATGGGCTGGTGCGCCGCGGAACGCAAGTAGGGGCTGACGGAGTCTTTCAGGCGGTTTTCGAGATGATCGGTCAAGGTTGCTCACAGTTTGAGCCGGCGAAGAACGAACATTGGAAATTCTTCGCTTTGCTCAGGATGACAGCGGGAAAAAAGTACGGATCTTCCCGGCCAGGCCGGGACGCCCAAAAACGCGAAAGCCCCGCCATTACAAAATTATTGCACGGTGTCGCCGGGGCCGGCCTCGCGCGGGTCGAGCGGCTTGCGGCTGGCATAACCTTCGTCCTGGCGATGATAAAAACGGATGCGGTCTTCGCCCAGCTTCCAGCAGAGATAGACCTCTTCGTTGGCGATCACCGAAGGGAAATCGAGCAGGCCGATATCGAGATCCTTGATGAGGCAGCCGGTTTCCAGGATGCGGTTGAGCGAAGTCTTCAGCGTTTCGGCGAGCCGCTGGTGCTCCGTGCGCAGGGCCGCCAGCTTATCGTACGGCACGAGAATGCCGCCCATCATCATGATGCGCGCGGAGACAGCGGAGAGATCGGTCTCCAGACCGGCAAGCTTTTTGCGGCAGTCGATGGCCTCGACAAGAAAGGGCTCGAGTTCCTGGCGGGCGCGCTCCGCTTCCTTTAGCGTGAAGAGGCGCTGCTCTGGTTCGGGCGATTCGTCCTGCTCGCGGTCGTCGTCTTCGTCGGCCATCAGATTCCGTTTCAGCGCGATCCGCGCGCCGCAAGAAGGAACAGACTGAAGCCTGTTCTACATTGATGCTAGCGCAAAGTCGCGGTGCGGTCGATGCAAGATTCGGTCCCTTCGCGTCTTGATGAGAATTCTCTTAGCCGCCGATGAAGACCATGGTGCGCGAAGGAGGCTGAAAACCCGGCGTGTTGATGCGATGGCCTTCCTCTTTTTCCATGACGATGGAGCGGATGAAGGCAACGACGTCATCGTCGCTGGCGCCTTCGCGGAGGAGCATGCGCAGGTCGTGATCATCCTTGCTGAAAAGGCAGGTGCGGAGTTTGCCGTCGGCGGTCAAGCGAATGCGCGAGCAGTGGCCGCAAAAGGGCTGTGTGACTGAAGCGATCAGGCCGATTTCACCGGGCGCGCCATCGGCGAAACGGTATTTGCGGGCGGTTTCGCTGCGTTCGTGGGGAATCTGCACGAGCGGCCAGCGGGCGTGAATGCGCTGGTGGATTTCCGCGGCGGGGACGACGAGGTCGCGCGTCCAATGGCGATCGGCGTCCAGCGGCATGAACTCGATGAAACGCATGATGACGCCGCGCTCGCGCGCAAATTCGGCGAAGGATTCGACTTCATCATCGTTGATGCCGCGGACGAGCACGGCGTTCACTTTTGCGGGAGCGAGGCGGGATTTTTGCGCGGCGTCGATGCCGGCCATCACGGTGGAAAAAGATTTGGTGCGAGTGATACGTTCGAATCGGCCGGGATCGAGCGAGTCCAGGCTGATATTGATGCGGCGAAGCCCGGCCGCCAAAAGCCGTTCGCAACGTTCGGCCAGCAGATGGCCGTTGGTGGTCATCGAAAGGTCTTCGATGCCGAGAGCGTGAAGCCGCGCGATGTAATCCTCGACGCCTTCACGAACCAGCGGCTCACCGCCGGTGATGCGAATCTTTCGAATGCCGAGGCTCAGGAAGATGCGAGCGAGGCGGTCGAGTTCGGACCAGGAGAGAATTTCGTCGTGATCCCGATAATTTTCCGGGTCGGCGGAGCGGCAATAGACGCAGCGGAAATTGCAGCGGTCCGTGATGGAGATGCGCAGGTCGGTGATCTGGCGGCCGAATTTGTCGTGAAGGGTCATGGTCAGCGCTGCTTCTCGAATGCAGTTTGCCGGTTTCTGTATTTAGACGCGCCCAAAAACAAAACCGCCCGATCCAGTGCGGGGAATCGGGCACTCACCGAAAAAATGCATGTTTTCGGTGCAATCGCTCCTTTCCAAGCACGGGAGGCCCGGGCGTTTCCGCCCAAACCCTCAGTCCCGATAAATGCCGGGACATCGCCCCTGCAGCCGTGGGTTATCTCTCCCGTAGGCGGCAGGGGTCGGAGTTACCGCCTCAGTGTACGCCGGCCCTTTGACTTGTGCAATTGGGACAGCGGAAAGCCGCCGGTACGGACGGCTCAGTGGATTGTGATAGAGTTTTGGCCACGCCATGCGGATCTTCGTTTTGGGGGCCGGAGCGACCGGTTCCCTACTCGCACAATTGCTGGAGCGGCAAGGACATACGGTCTGGTGCGGCGACCGCGACCCGGAGCGCGCGCGGCGCTTCCTGGGCAAGAGAAGCACCATCGCGGTCACGGAAGTGAACGCGCGAAACCTGCGTGGAATTGTGAAGGCCGCGAAGGGCTGCCAGCTGATCGTCAACGCGTCGGCTTCGCTATTTAACGAGATTGTGTTGCGCGCGGCGCTGCGTCTGCGGGCGCATTACGTCGATCTCAGCTCGCACCTCACGCGTCATCCCTTTCGAGCCGAGCAGTTTCGCTACACGAAGAGATTCGTGGAGAAAAATCGTGCAGCGATAATTAACACCGGAGCGGCTCCGGGACTTACCAATTTGCTGGTGAAGCGCGGGGCAGAACAGCTCGACGAGGTCGAATCCGCCCACATCCGAATCTACGAGAGCAGCGAGAGCGACGATCCAATTTCGCAATGGTCGCCGGAAGTTTCCTTCGATGAAGCCGTATCTCACCCGCGCATCTATCGAGACGGAAAGTTTCACTTAGGCAAGCGGTTTTCGGAGATTGAGACGTTTCGCTTCGCCGATCCGATTGGGGCTGCGCGCGTAGTACTCGCAGCGCAGGACGAGGTGGCGACACTGCCACGCTTTATTCCGATGCGAAATCTCGACGTAAAAATCGGCGGTAACGAAATCGACAGGCTGCGCCGCTGGCACAAACAGGGGAAACTTTCGAGATCGCGCGGAATGACGAAACAGCGATTCCCGAAGACTTCCTCACCGCGAATGATTGCTAGGCTGATTCGCCAGGGAATCCTGCAAAACGCGCGGTTTGCGGCGGCAGTGCTGGTGAGCGGCGTCAAACGCGCGAAGAAAGAAGATCAGCGCCTGCTGATCCGCAGCGACTGCACGTTTCCGACGCTCTACCAGATTCGCCAGCAAGGGCGATACAGCACGCCGGTGGCGTATGCCACGGCGCATATCGCCGCGCTCTTCATCAAGTTCTTCCCGCAGAACATTTCAGGCGTGTTGGCACCGGAAATGCTACCCGTGGAAACGCGGCGCGCCATCCTTGCGGGGATCCGCAACAAGGTCAAGATTACCCACAAGACGACAGTACTGAGACAGAGTGGCGAAGAAGACGAAGAAGCTTAGGCAGGCAGCCACGCTAGAAGGAAAAAGCGCAACTGCCTGTTTTTCTGCCAGGGCCGAGGACTAGTCTGCGGAAGCAGACTTTGCTTTTCCTGAAAAGTGGATGGTGATCAGGAACCCGTTCGTCCCATCGTAGGAAAACTTGTGACCATCTCCTTCGAAGGCTTCGTGCTTGCTCTTCCACATGCGGAAGCCGTCGTTGGACTGTGCGCCCCAGTATTTCAAGTTGTGTATAACAACTTCGTGACTGGGATTGCCGCCCTCGACGCGTTCCAGAAGAACTTCACCCTTTCCGCTGTTCATCTTGGCATGGGCCACGCCAGTTTTGGTGTCAACATTCCATGAGAATGCGGCGGTATCCACTCCCTTTTTCTGCCAGGGAATCGGATAGAGCTGGCCAAGGATGTCCGCCAGTGCGGCCTGTTGTTCCTTGGTGACGCTGGGATCGAAATTCACCACCAGCCAGGAGTCCTTGCCGGTGCTCCAGTCACTACCTAGATCGGTGGCGATCCAGACCTTGGCGCCATCCAGTTTTGTGTCCTTGTAATGGCCTTTGTCAACATGGAGAACAAGGTTTGCTCGGCAGAAATGCTCATCCATATGATGTTCACCCATGTGGTTTGTGGAGTGGGTGTTGAAGTAGCAGGGACAGAACATGTCGCAACTGCAAGCTTCAATGTAGCTGGCTGTCATATCAAAGTCGGAATTTGAACCAGACTCCTGGGCGGAAGAATTGAAGTAGACGAGGCTAGAGGCAAGCGCAAGTACTGGAAAAAAAATTAAACGAGGTATACGCATCATTTTCCCTCCGAACGAATCATTTTAGGCAGGACCCAACCGAGATTAGAAGGAGTCTACGCTCGAAGTTTGGCGGATTCAAATATTTTTCACAGTCGCTCAAGCAACTGCGAGGAGGTTGAAGAGTTTCAGGCCGCGTTCAAGCGGCGAGACTTAGGGCCTCGCCTCAAAGATCAAGTTGAATGGGGTTTGCGTGGCGCGCCGGAAATGCGAAAACCCTCCCGACGTCACCACCTCGCGCAGCCGTTTTTCTCCGGCCTGCGCCCCGAGCGCGAGCCCCACCTCTTGCGAAAGGGATGCCGGCGTGCAGAGCAGCGTGGAAGCACCGTAGAAGGCGCGGCCGATGGGATTGAAATTGTCTTCCAGCTTGTCGCTCGCGAAAGGTTCCACGATCATCCAGGTGCCGTCTTTTTTCAGCGTGCTGTGAACGTGCGCCGAAGCTCCGGCGGGATCGCCCATGTCGTGCAAACAATCGAAAAACGTCACGAAATCGTAGTCTTTGCCGGGATAGTCCTTGGCCTTGGCAACTTCGAAGCGAATGCGATTGGCCACTCCTGCGTCTTTCGCGCGCTGCTTCGCGGTTTCAATGGACTTGTCGTGGTAATCGAAGCCCACAAATTCGGACTTCGGATAAGACTTCGCCATCAACACGGTCGACGCACCAAGTCCGCAACCCACGTCGGCGACTCGTGCACCATTTCTTAGCTTGGCATCCACGCCTTCGAGTGCGGGAATCCATGTTGTGACGAGGTTGGCGGCATAGCCGGGACGGAAGAAGCGTTCCGTGCCCACGAAAAGCTCGTGATGGTGTTCGTGCCAGCCCATTCCCTGGCCGGTCTTGAATCGTTCGCTGAGTTGCTCTTCGGCCTTTGTTGCTGCGAGGGCGACCTGAAAAGCGCCGGGCATAAATGCGGGGCTGTTTTCATCGGCCATGGCAAAAGCCTGTTCTTCGCTGAGGTGGAACTTGCCGTTTGCCGGAGTGTACGTGACGTATCCGCCGGCAGCCTGGGCGCTCAACCATTCGCGCACATAGCGCTCCGACGTGCCTGTGCGTTTGGCGAGTTCCGCGGGCGTTTGCGGCCCTCCCGAGGCGAGTGCTTTGTACAATCCAAGTTTGTCGCCAATGCGGACTAGAGCTGCATTGAACACCGCGCCGAAGTCGTTGATGGCCTTGCCAAGAAACTCGTGCAACTTGTCCTGATTGATTGCCATGGATGTGGCCTCCGTCATGAGGAGTGAGAACTCTACAGGTGAACGGATTCTAGGACCGCCAAACGGCGACGGCAAGAAGAGAGTTTTAACAGCAGCGATTAGGCCGGGAATAGCGGCGGTTGAGTTGCTCCACGTAGAACTCCTTGGGTGTAAGTGTGGGAGAAGAGTTGCAACGTGTTGCCGGCGACCGAAGGTAGCGTTCGTAAGCGGCATCGCCGCAACATTCGCGAAGGCCACGCCAGAAGCGGCGAAGCAGGCGGGCAACGGTTTTGGAAGCGTGGGTCATCAGTCGTCTCCGTGGGCGGCGCCGGAGTAGTCCGCGGCCCACCGTGTGGCAACGTAAGGCGATTCATGCAATACAGTTTCTTTGCGGCGGCTGAGAATCGCATACCACTGCACGAGAGCTTCGACGATCAGAACGAGGATCATGCAAGCAAGAACGCCAGTCACGCCAGCGTCGAGGCGCTGGTTGAAGATGAGCCGCTGCGTTTCGGCGATTTTTGCCGCGGGAATTGCTCCGGCAGCAACCTGCGCGGCGAGCGCATTGGCCTTCGAGAGGAAACCGAGGTTGGGATTCGAATCGAAGATTTTCTGGTAACTCGCCGTCATGGTGACGAGAACGAGCCAGGCCATCGGCAGCAACGTCACCCAGATCAACCGCAGCCGGCCCATTTTAAGCAGGATGGTGGTGGCCACGACGAGCGCGACCGCCGCGAGCAACTGGTTCGAAATGCCGAAGAGCGGCCAGAGCGAATTGATTCCGCCGAGCGGATCGACCACGCCTTGATACAGGAAATAGCCCCACAGACCAACAATGATCGCGCTGGAAAGCAGAATCCCCGGCATCCATCCCGAACGGCCAAAGGGCTTCCAGACGCGGCCTCCCAGTTCCTGAATCATGAAGCGTCCGACGCGCGTGCCTGCGTCCAGAACGGTAAGAATAAAGAGCGCTTCGAACATGATCGCGAAGTGATACCAGATGCTGAGGAGCCGCTCGCCTCCGATGGTGCTCGAGAAAATTTGCGCCATACCGACGGCAAGCGATGGCGCGCCGCCGGCGCGATTCCAGAGCGTGATCTCGCCGACTTTGTGAGCGAGGTCCGTCATGGTTTGCGCTTGCAGCGGAAAGCCCCAGCCGCTGATGGTGGCGGCAGCCGCGTCCCCGGTTCCGCCGACGATGCTGGAAGGACTATTGATCGCGAAATAGACGCCGGGCGGCATCGCGCAGGCCGCGACCATGGCCATTACACCGACAAAGGATTCGAGCAGCATCGCTCCATAGCCGATGAATCGCGCGTGGGCTTCGCGGAGAATCATTTTCGGCGTCGTGCCGGAAGAGATCAGCGAATGAAATCCGCTGATAGCACCACAAGCAATGGTGATAAAGCAGAACGGGAAAACTTTGCCTGCGAAGACCGGGCCGGAGCCGTCGATAAAACGCGTCAGCGGAGGCATGAGAACCTGCGGGCGCACGATGAGAATTCCTGCGGCAAGTGAAAAAATCGCGCCGGCCTTGATGAACGCGCTGAGGTAGTCGCGCGGCGCAAGCAGCAGCCAAACGGGCAGTGCGGAAGCGGCGAAACCATAAATCATGATGGCAACCGCAAGGGCGACACCACCGAGAGTAAAAACTTGCGCCCATGAGGGTGACTCAGCAACCCAGCGGCCAGCGACGACGGCAAAAAGCACCAGCGAAACGCCAATGAGCGAAGCTTCCAGGACGCGGCCAGGGCGGAAGTAACGCAGGTAAACGCCAAGGAGCATGGCGATCGGAACGGTCATCGCCAGAGTAAAAGTGGCCCACGGAGAAGATTTGAGCGCATTGACGACCACGAGAGCTACGACCGCAAGAAGAATGATGAGGATCGCGAGGACGGCAAGTTGAGCGATAAACCCGCCGCGGCGGCTGACTTCCTCGCGGGCCATTTCGCCGAGCGATTTGCCGTTGCGGCGGATTGAGCAAAAGAGAATGACGAAGTCCTGCACGCAGCCGGCGAACGCGGCGCCTGCGATAAGCCACAACGTGCCCGGCAAATAGCCGAATTGCGCGGCCAGCGTGGGACCGACAAGCGGGCCCGGTCCGGCGATGGCGGCAAAGTGATGGCCGAAGAGCACCCATTTGTTTGTGGGCACAAAATCGCGGCCGTCATCGTGGCATTCGGCGGGCGTGGCACGATTGTCGTCGAGAGCCAGGAGCTTCGCCGCGAGGAATGCGGAATAGAACCGGTAGGCTACCAGATAGCTGCAAACCGCGGCCACAACGAACCACGTCGCATTGAGCGGCTCACCGCGATCGAGAGCGATCTTGCCAAGCGCAGCAGCACCGAGCAGCGCGACTCCAAGCCAGGCGATAATCGCGAGTACCCGTTTCATTTAGCCGGGCCCGTGGCCGCGCTGGACTTGATGAATTGCGCGATGTCCGCCTTGAGCTTGGTGAGCGACGCAGGATGCACGTACATCATGTGGCCGGCTTCGTAATAAGCACCGCTGAGATGGCCGCGCAACGTGGGGTCGAGCCCGAGATGATCGAATGTGTAGTCGGCGGCAAAAAATGGCGTTGCCAAATCGTAGTAGCCCTTGGCGACAAAAACGTGCAGGAACGGATTTTGCGTCATGGCGCTGCGCAGCGTCTCCGCTACGTTGACGTAACGATTTTCGTATGGCGCGTAGTTCCACGGCCGCACGCGGCCCGTGAGCACTTCGTAGGGCAAATCGCTGTCAAATTTCAATTCGTTGCGAACGTAATCGTTCAGCATTCCCGAATACGGACCGATAATTGCCGCGATGCTGGGATCAAACTCCGGATGTTCGCCGGCGGCGTCGCGATCGATTCCCAGGAATCGCGCATCAATGCGGCCGGTGGTGCGGCGGTCGTTGCGCAAAAGCTGTTTCGTAAAGCGCTGAATCTCGATGCGCTGGTTGGTGAGGTCGATGTACTCCGTCGAAAGCCCTGTGAGGCGTGCCAACCTCTGCGTGATCTCGCTATGTTTCGCCGCGGGCAACGCGTCGCCGACCATCAGTGCATCCGCGTATTCTCCGACGGCAAACCTGCGCGATTCATCGACCGCTTTCTGCAGATCGCCCTGCAAATCCGGTGGAAGTTTCTTGTGATACCAGGCGATGGCCGTGTAAGTAGGCAAATAAAGGATGTACGGCAAGTCGTTGCCAGTGTCGAATTCCGCCGTTTCGAAATTCAGGATCGCGGAAATCAAAACGATGCCGTTGAGATACATGCCGTAGCGCTGCTGGAGATAACCGGAAAGGCCCGCGGCGCGCGTGGTGCCGTAGCTTTCGCCGGCAAGAAATTTCGGCGAGGACCAGCGCTTGTTGCGCGTGGCGTAGAGCCGTATGAAATCGGCAACGGATTCGACGTCTTCCGTGACGCCGTGAAATTGTTTTGGAGCTTCGCCGGGAACGGCGCGACTGTAGCCGGTAGAAACGGGATCGATGAATACGAGGTCCGTGATGTCCAGGAGCGAGGCGTCGTTGTCCACCAGCTTGTACGGCGGCGGAAGGAGCGAGCCCGCATCGCCCATCTGCACGCGGCGCGGTCCAAAGGCCCCAAGATGGAGCCATACGGAAGCGGAGCCGGGGCCACCATTGAAACTGAAGGTGATGGGGCGCTGGCCCGCGTCACTGACATCGTCCTTTGTATAGGCGACGTAAAAAATGCTGGCCTTGGGCGTGCCGTCCTCGAGTTTCAGAAGAATTGTGCCGGCGGTCGCGGTGTACTTGATCTCCTGGCCGCCTATCTTGATGGAATGCTTGGATTGGACGATTTTTTCTTCGGGAACGGCCGGCTTCTTTTCTTCCTTCGGCTTTTCTGCCGCCTTTTCAGGCGGAGGCGTTGGCTGCTGCTGGGCAAAGCAGAGATTCGCACCAAATAGCAGCAGCGCGGAGAAATTCACAAGTCGAAGCGAACACCTCATAGGCGACAGGCTCCTTTGTAGGCAAACATGAATCACAATTTTGCGACGTGCGGCATCGTATGCGAGAGTGTGCGCAGCGTCAATCGCTTCCAATTGCCTACGCAAGCCGGTTTCCGCAGCAATTCTTGTTGCGCCGCATGAAATCACGGTTAGAATGCCGACCACAAATGAAAACCTGCCCTGAGGCACTTTCCATTTGCCGTGCTTGGCGCTGCGCCCTCGCTTCGCTCCAACTTTTTGCCGCGCTCACGTTCGCAGCCAACTGGGCCGCGGCACAGCAAAAAGACGATCTGCCCCATCCAAAAACGCTCCAAGAGTTGAAGAAAGCCATGAAGGACGTTCTCGACAAAGAGCACGTGCCGGGAGCGGGGGTCGCGCTGATCGCCAACGGCGAACTCCTTTGGTGCGGCGGAATCGGCAAGGCGGACATCGCCGCGAATCGCGACGTCACCTGCGATACGGAGTTTCGCGTGGGCTCGATCAGCAAGACGTTCGTCGCGCTGGCGCTGCTGAAATTGCAGGAGGAAGGAAAAGTCAATCTCTATGCGCGACTGCAGGATGTAGCGCCGGAAATCCCGGCGAAGAATAAATGGGAAGCAGCACATCCCATTCGCATCGTGAACCTGCTCGAGCATACGGCTGGCTTTGACGACATGGAATTCAGCGAGGTTTACAATCGGCACGATCGGTATGATTTCCCACTGCTGGATGTCTTCAAGCGATTTCAAAAACCGCAGATCGCTCGCTGGCCGCCGGGAACTCGCATGTCCTATTCGAATCCCGGGAACGCTGTAGCTGGGTACCTGATCGAAAAAGTCTCGGGAAAGCCCTTCGATGAATACATCCGTGAATCCTTTTTGCGGCCTCTTGGCATGGAAAAGGCGGATTATCCTTTCACCGACGCCGTCAAGCCCTTGCTCGCCACTGCCTACGAAGGCAATCCTCCGAAAGCTCTCGGATATCCGCTCATTTACTTGCGGCCGGCGGGAGAACTCAAGGCTTCTCCAGGCGAACTCGCAAAGCTGGTGCAATTTCTTCTGCGCCGCGGGAAAACAGAGGAAGCGCAACTATTGAAACCGGAATCGATTCTGCAGATGGAAACGCCGGAAACCACTCTCGCTGCGAAAAATGGACTGCGGCTCGGATATGGGCTGGCGAACTATTCGAGCGTCGAAGGCGGAGTCGTGACGCACGGCCACAACGGCGGCATCGACGGGTTCCTCTCCACGTATCGCTACATGCCAGAACAGAACTGGGGTTATGTCATCCTGCTCAACAGCTCCAATTCGAGCCGCGCGCTGACGGAAACAAACCAGCTGGCCATCGATTTTCTTTCGAAGGGTTTTCCCAAGCCGCAGCAGCCCGCGATCCTCTCGGCGGCCGCTGAGCTGGAAAAACTCGCGGGCTTCTACGCGCCGCGCGCACCGCGTAACCAGATGTTCGCTTTCCTGGATGATTTGGTGGGAGGCACGCGCATCCGTGTGATCAACCGAAAACTGATGCGCTCTGGATTATTCGGCCAGGCCGACCCGCTTCTCTGCGTCGGCAAGAATCTGTTTCGCAGCGAAAAAGAGCCGGAAGCAACAACAATCTTTTTCACCAACGAATCCGGAGGAATGGCGCTCGCTGGGAATGGGCTGAATGGAATCCCGTACAGCGAACGAAGCAATCTGGCCCTGCCTTACGTTCGAATCGCCATGTTGCTTCTTTGCGTGTTCCTGATGCTGACCACTCTTCCGTTCGCGCTGGTCTGGATCGTCCGCAAACTCTTGGACGCCATGAAGGAAGTGCGCCACCTGCCGGTGCGCGTGCTCCCGCTGCTTGCGACGCTGACGTTTTTGCTCGTGCCGGTTTGCTTCACGCAGCTCAATGGCCCGCAAATCGGAACATTCAACGCCTGGACCGCGGGGATCTTCCTCGGAACATTTCTGTTTCCACTCTTCTCCATGATCGGCCTGGTGCTCGTCTTGCGCGTGCCAAAATCCGAGATTCACCGCGGCGTTCTAACGCACTCGCTCCTGGCCTCTTCCGCCTGCTGCGTGCTCACCGGTTTCCTCTGGTCCTGGCATCTGCTCGCCCTTCGCCTCTGGGCCGCGCGGTGACTTTTACCCTGGCAAAGAGGTGAAGCGCAGGAGTGGATAGAGGTCGCGAAAGACTTTGGTGGCCTCACGCGGGAAGGAGGCGCGTGTGGCGGAAGTGGGAGCGAATTTTCGGCGGACGATCCACGCATGCAGCTTTTTCCAATCCTCGGGCGCTGTGGGCCATCCGGACTTTTGCGTCCATTCACCTTTCACGGTCGAGTACCAGTAGCTTTCGTAACGACGGCCGAGCCGCTTCTTCTGTTTCGCGACCCAGCCCGGATCCGCCACCACGCGGGGTTCAGCGATAAGAGCGATCGTGGATTCCTTGCGCTTCCCGCCGGAGTAAATGCGGAATCCTGCGGTAACAGTGTCTATGGATAGCCCCACATAAAGCTGGCCGGTCTCGCGTTTGCCCGGCGCGGGAACGGAAAACTTCAAGTACATGTGCGTTTTGTAGAGTGTTTTGTCCTTTGCGAAGCGAATATCGCGGTTAATGCGCGAAAAATTCGGCCCGGTGCGCCCAGAGGTATCGAACCGCGAATCTAGTTTCAATACAGCGCCCGACGTTTCCTCGAGCAGCCGCCGGAAAGGCTGAACCAGCGCAGCCAGATAGCGCTCACGATTCGCGTCCATCCACTCTTTGCGGTTGTGCCGGCCAAGATCCTTGAAGAATTGAAAAGTTTCGCGGGTAAATACCGGTTTTGCCGGAGCCATGGAGAACCTCGTTCTTTTCACATAATGAACTGCGACGAGTTCCTCAGGGTACACGATTCCAAATGAACGTCAATTCGGCCTTGCTTCGAGCACTGCTCCCAGTAGGACAGACATTCTTGTCTGTCCTCTTATGTGAAACACTGCCCTGGAAAAGGACAGGCAAGAATGCCTGTCCCACCAGATTGGCCCTTGCCGCACAGCACCCGCGCCAGCTAGTCTGCCTCTATGAGCAACTTCACTCCTACCGAACGAACTAAAGTCCACCGCAAGCCCGATCGCGGCAGCTACGATCGCGAACTTATCTATCGCATTCTCGATGAAGCGTTCGTCTGCCACGTCGGTTTCATCGCCGATAATCTGCCCGTGGTCGTGCCAACCAATTACGTCCGCGTCGGCGATAAACTTTTCCTGCACGGCTCGATCGCCAGCCGCTTGATGAAGACGCTTGGGAGCGGCGCGCCCTTCTGCCTCAGCGTGACGCTGCTCGACGGCATCGTGTGTGCTCCTACCGCCACGGGCCACTCCGTCAACTATCGCTCCGTCGTGGTGATGGGCAAAGCTGTGCCCGTCGAAGGCGAAGCCGCCAAGCGCGCGGCCATGCGAGATTTTGTCGAATACGTAATTCGCGGCCGCTGGGCCACCGTGCATCCCCCGACCGAACAAGAGTTGAAAGGCACTATGGTCCTCGCCGTGCCGCTCGTCGAAGCATCGGCCAAGGTGCGCACCGGATTCGCCGTCGATGACGACAAAGAATATTCCTCGCCCGGCTGGACCGGAGTCATTCCCATGAAATGGATGGCGCAAACGCCCGTGCCCGACCCGCGGGGGAACCCGAAGAATCCGATGCCACCAAACATCGCGAATTATTCGCGTCCGCAGTAGCCATGGCCGCATAATCCTCAGTTTCTGTGAAATTTGAAGCTGTATTCTTGTTCCGTGAGGTTGATTCGTGCGTTCTGCTCTTCGCTCATCCTGGTTAGGAATATTGCTCGCGATAGGCGCAAGCCCTGGCGGCTTAGGACAAACTCCGCCGAAAATATTGAGCACAGACGATCTCCTCTTCCGCAAGAACACCTACACCGATAAGAAGGGCAACAAGATGCCCTATCGCTTGTTCGTGCCGCTCGACTACGACGCGCAACAGAAATATCCGCTCATGCTGTGGCTTCACGGCGCCGCAGGACGCGGCTTCGACAACAAATTGCAAATCTCCGGCGGCAACGAACTCGGCACACACACCTGGACGACACCCGCAAATCAAGTGCAACTCCCCGCCTTTGTCCTCGCGCCCCAGTGCCCGCAGGATCAGTTCTGGTCCGAGCCGGAAACCAACGAAATCTCACCCGAGCTGCAAATGGCGCTGGAGATTCTTGCTTCTGTACAAAAGGATTTTTCAATCGATCCCGCCCGGATTTATATCGCGGGACAATCCATGGGCGGCCTGGGCGTCTGGGCGCTGCTGCAGTCACAGCCGGACCGCTGGGCCGCCGCCCTGGTGCTCTGCGCGCACGACAATTTCACGAATGTGAGAGGCATCGCCCGCGTTCCGTTGTGGATCTTTCAGGGCGATGCGGACATGGTCGTGCCGGTCGTCCTCGTTCGGCAAATGGTGAAGGATTTGAAGAAATCTGGCGCGCAGCCGCGCTACTCTGAATATCACGGTGTCGGCCACGAGGTGTGGGAGAAAGCCTTCGCTGAACCGGACTTGGTGCCATGGATTGCAGCGCAGAAGCGCGCACAGTAGCACAGGCTTCATTCTGTGGCACTGAAGAGCGCGGCAATCAGGCAGCGGTGAGCAGCACCGGTTCGCCGCGCGTGATCACAATCGTGTGCTCGTAATGCGCGGAAAGGCTGCCATCAGCGGTGCGGTATGTCCAGCCATCCTTGTCCAGCGTAACTTCGCCGGTGCCCACGGCAATGATCGGCTCAATGGTGATGACCAGGCCTTCGGTCAATTTGTGCTGCGCGGAAAAATCCGCGTAATTGGGAACCGACGGTAGCTCATGAATGGTCCGCCCGATGCCGTGGCCGCCAAGCTCTTTGATAACGTGAAAGCCACGGCGTCCCACTTGGCGCTCGACCGCGCGCCCAATGTCCTTCGTGCGATTCCCCGCTCGCGCCGCTCCCAGCGCTTGCCGAAACGCGCGCTCCGCGCAATGCACCAGCTCATGCGCTTTTCCGTTCGACGAAACAGGTGGCACCTCGACGCTAACCGCCGAATCTGTGTGATAGCCACCTTTTTCTGCAGTCAGGTCAAGCTTCACCAGATCGCCCGGCTGAATCACACGGTCCCCGGGAATTCCGTGCACCACTTCATCGTTCACGCTGATGCACACGTCGCCGGGAAATCCATACACCATCGGCGGCGAAGACCTCGCCCCATGCGCCGCGAGGACGCGCGAACCAATCTCGCAAAGCTCCCCGGTCGTCGCCCCCGCGCGCACTTCGGCCGTCATCGCCCGCAGCGCCATGCCAACGATCATTCCGCACGTGCGCAGCTTCTCAAATTGTTCCGGAGAGGTTATAGACATGGTCGAATTCTCATTTGCGGCGAAGCAGAGATTGGGATTGAAATTCCGAAGCCATTCCTCCCCCTCCCACGTTTTCTGTAAGTGCTGATTCTGAACAACTTAAACAATCCCTAAATCCTTTAGAATCAACACTCCGGGGAAGACTCGCAAGTGTTCATTCTAAAAGGTTTAAGCACACAGAGGGTGTGAGCGCACGACTCAATTGCAGCCGCAACCGCCGCCGCAGCAACTGCCGCCACCACCGGAGAACCCGCCCGATGGCTTGGCCGAAGCGCCGTTGCTCGATCCATTCGCCGCGCTGAAGACTGAAAGCTGCAGGGCATTCTTCTTCCCCGCGCACTTCGGGCAGGCAATCTCCTGCGCCTTGTTCAGCACAATCTTCTCAAAGTGCGTCTGGCAATCCTCGCAGATGTATTCGTAAATAGGCACCTTGGCTCCAAAAAGACTCCGCCTACATCATACCAAAGCGAATGGTAGAACTTCAGGCCATCATGTCGACCATTAGGCAATCGAAGTTGACCGCGATGATCCACAGGACCGACAGGATTCGTGTTCCTCTCCTTCCCAGGGCCGCAAGGATAAGAAAGACAGGAGTCACTCGAACAACACTTCCACTGAAGGACCGCCATCTAGCAACGCAGCCCCACCCGTATCGGCCTACGTCGCAGGGTATTGTGAGGAAAGCGAGCACGCACACGACGAAGAAACCCGAGGCCGAGATTATAGCGATCCATTCGACGATGGTTTTTCCATTGAGACTTTTCAAATTGCGTGGGTGATTGGAGGAATTTCTTCCACACAAAAAAGGCAAGAAAGGGCGGAGAAAAGAGAAAAATTAGACTTACCACGTTGAACAGAGGAGACAAGGGCCCCCCGTCTACTTTGAGTAGGGGCGCAGCATGCTGCGCCCCTACAAGGAAGCTGAGTTAGTCGCCGGCGACGGCTTCGGCGGCCTTTTCGGCGGACGGCGTGCTCGCAGGAGCGCCGTTTCCATTGGAATGGCCGTTGCCATTTGCCGGAGCAATGGTGATCGGCTTGCCCGCATTGGCGAAATTCGCCGGAACCGCCTTGGCGATGTCGCTGACCGTGCCGATCTGCACAACCGTCGGTTGAGGCTTCTTCAGAACCAGCTCTTCGTAGATCGCGCGGACTTTGGCCTGCTCTTCGTAAGCCTTCTTGCGACGAGCGCGGTCTTCTTCCGCCGCGGTCACCGGAATATCGTGCTCCAGGTGGCGCACGCGAGCTGCATCGTCAGAGTCAATCTTGAGCGAATGCTCGAAGCTCTGGAGGTTGACGCTCTTGCCCTTGGCGTAAATCTCGTGCTTGCCGTGATTCTTGTACCACTCGGCCACGGTCGCGTTCTTGTGCATGTTCTCGATGATCTGCCGCCATCCCACGCCGGTGTTGTACGCGCAGAAGGAAATTTCGCCCTGCTGGGTGGCGTAGGGAATGATGCACATTTCCGTGCGGCGGAAATCATAGTTGAACAGATCCTGGAACCACATCCCCGCGATGAACAGGAAGTTCCACGGATCCTGCTGGCGGCGCTTCATGGCGTCTTCGTAAGTGCGGTCCGGTGACGTCTTGCCGTATTTTTTCTCCGCGCCCTTGGTCAGCGCCCAGGTCTTGTCAAACTTCTTGAAGAGGTCATACAGCTTCAGCCCCTTCGGCCCCTGGAACGGGTGGTAGTTCTTCAAGAGGGCCATGGCCATCATGAAGTTCGAAAAATTCTTGCCGCGTGCGGCGTCGGTAATCGCCGTAACGTCTTTCGTCAGTTGCTCGGCATCCAGGAAGCGCGGAACGGGAGCCCATTCCTTCGTCTCCTTGTTAATCATCAGCGCCGTGCCTACGCCGCAGTTCGGATGGCAGCCGCAGGAGAGCGAGCCCCAGTTCGACTCTTGCCCCTTGACCATGTCCGAGAATCCGGCAAAGGTGCTGATGAACGAAATCGGGAACCAGTCGCGCGTCGGCTCGACCTTGCCCACCTGGCTGCTGACGTCCTTCGCCAGATGCGAAAGCGTGTAGCGCTGGCGCAGGCGGCGTTCCGGAGTAATGTCTTCGTCTCGGCCGGTAAAGGAAACCGGCTGGAAGCTGACAAACGCGATTTTCTTGGGGTTCTCCATCGCGAACTTCACGATGGTGCCGACCTGGTCGTTGTTCACGTTGTTGACGATGGTTACCACCAGCACGATCTCAATGCCCGCTTCGTGCATGTTTTCGATGGCGCGCAGCTTCACGTCAAACAGGTTGCCGATCTGGCGGTGGCTGTTGGCATCGTTGCCGATGCCGTCAAATTGCAGGTACGCGTAGCGCATGCCCGCTTCGAACGCCTTCTTGCAGAACTCTTTGCTCTTGGCAAACTCGATGCCGTTGGTCGCGGCCTGCACGCTGTTGTAGCCGATCTTGCGCGCGTAGGCGACCGCATCAAAGAAATAAGGGCTCATGGTCGGCTCGCCGCCGCTGAACTGCACGGACATCTGGCGGCGTGGCTTGATCCTTAGGGCGTTGTCTAAGATTTCCTTAATCTCGTCCCAGCCCAGCTCGTGCACATATCCAACCTGGTTGGCGTCCATGAAGCACGGATCGCACATCATGTTGCAGCGGTTGGTCAGGTCCACGGTGAGCACCGACCCGCGGCCATAGCGTACGGTCGAGGAACCATGCTTGTGAAGGTCCTCGTCGTTGTGCGCGGGAATGTCGCGGCCGGGAAACTGCTTCTCGATCCAATTGAGGAACTTCGAATCAACCGCCATCATGTCTTCATAGTGGCCGTGCAGCGGGCAATCCTTCACCATCCACACCTGGCCGTCGCGCTCGATGATCTGCGCCTTGATCTCGCCGACCTTTTCATGCATCAGGTCGCGCCAGTCCTTCTTGCCCGCGATGATCGATTCGCGCGCTTCCTTCACGCATGCCGGACAAAGAGAGTCGGTCTGCCGCGGGAAGCCCAGCGTCGGCTTGGTCTTTTCCCAAGACTTGAGCAGCGGCTTGTCTGACCATTTCGGTGTGACGGACGGATTGGGATTGCGCTTGTTGAAATACTGGATCGTGTCAAACGTGATTCCAGCAGCTTTGCAGAGTACCCAATCAAACGTCCTTGCGAGCTGAGTGCCTACTTGATTCGGCATAAACCTCTATCCTCCACTTTCAAAAATACAAAGTACTTGGCCCTTGGATTAGATCGAGCCCATTCAATCGTTGGAGTCGAGCCCCAACCGACTGCCCCCGGGCTCACACTTGAGTGCACTAAAACCGTACCACGAACACCAGGTACGTCCAATAAGTCTTTGGACTCCTATAGTTTGACGGTTACCTAGGGTGGACGCCAGCGCCTTGTGCCGAACGGTCAGAATGGGGGGTTGAACGGTAAGGGGGGATAGCCAACGGTCATTCTGAGGGTTCCTTTAGGGGGTTACTCCTAGTGCGAATGGCCTGCAAGTTTCCCTGTTTTGGCTACTCGTTCAGGGAGGGGCGCAGCACGGCGACCACGAAATGCGCGAAGTGCGACGCGCCTTCATCCAGCTGCAGCCAGCGAACCACGCAATGATCAGCGAGATACTTTGGCACGCGTGCCTCAGGAATCCCCAGGTGCTCGGCAAGTTGTGGCTTGAGGGAATCCGCTCCGCGCCGGCTCGAGCCACCGCGCAAAAGGTTGCCGATAGCAATCCGCAGCGTCTGGCAAGCTTCGACGTAGTAATAGCTGGTCAGGTCCGAATCTGTCAGCACAAAGACGCCCGGCCCCACCGGCGCCGTATCCGCTTCGTTGAGTCTCACCGGCGGGCAGGTCAGCAACCGGCGGAATTGCATCTCGAGCAGCGAAATCCGCGAAGACAGTCCCGGATCTCCATATCGTCCCTTAACGCTCGGTCCACCGGGCTCTCCCGCCGACTCGATCGGCAAGCTGGGCATCGCCCGGCTATGGGTCACTCTCGGAGGCGTCGGTTCAGCCGGTTCATTGAACACCGCTGGCGGCAAACCGCGGCGCTGCGGTGTCGCAGGCGCCTCGGCAGCCCGTTGAGCAGGAGCGGCCGCGGCATCTCTACCGGCGCCACCCTTGCGGCGGTTCCGGCCGCCTCGACGACCGCGGCGACGCCGCTTCCCCTCCGCGTCGGGAGTGGCGGGCGCGTTGGCGTCAGCTTCGGTGGCTTGTTGGACTTCGCTGCTGACCGCCACAATCGATTCGAACGCTTCCGCGTTCTGCGCAAAGGGCAACCCCGGCTCCGGCATCGTGACGGGAAGCGAGGTCAAAACAAAGTCGTCGGCCGGCGCGGCGCCGGAAGTTTCCAGCGGAAGCTCTCCCGGCACGCCGCCAAGCCGCACCGCCGCTTCCTGCGCTTTGGTCTTCCAATCGGCGCGGCGGAATCGCTCCGCGGCAGCGGAATACCATTTCGCGGCATCGGCATTCTGACCCGAAGTTTCGAAATACTTCGCCAGTTCGAAGGCCACCATGGCGTCCCGCGTTTTTTCGTAAAGATTCGAAAGTTGTCCCGCGGGATCCTTGCTGGTGCGTGCTCGGCGAATGCGTGCGGTGATCTGTTTCCAGTCGGCCATATGTTGACTGGCATTGTAACAGCGGAAGCCAATGTGGGCCAGCGTCGCTGCTGCGGTGGCCGGGGGATTCTTGGTGCGGCGCTGATTATTGATTGACGCCGGAAATGTTAGCCAGTATTCTCTAGCTGGCCCTCTTGGAGGCGTAATGTCGCGCTTGCGCGAAGCTACCGCTGCACTCTTAACGTTAACTCTGTTTCTTTCACCTGTCTGGGGCGCACCCTCTTCTTCGCTTGGAACCGTCGTTTACGCCGACCGCGCACACATGGGCGCCGGTGCCGCATCCGTTGGCAGCACGGTTTTTGGCGGCGACCGTTTGAGCACGGAACAATCCGGCAGCGTTCAGGTCCGCGCCGGGGCTGCTCGCTTCCTCTTGGCCAGCGCCAGCAGCGCCACCTTTGCGAACGAGGATGGCTCGCCGGCGGCCACGCTTACTCTCGGCTCCGCCACGTTTTCAACCGCCAATTCCAGAGCTTTCACGCTTCACGTGGCCTCCGCCGTGATTCGTCCGAACACTGACGAACCGACCATCGGATACGTCACCGTTCTGAATCCCAAAGAACTCGTGGTCAGAAGCACCAAGGGCTCGCTGATGGTTGCCGTCGGCGATGATGTCCGCGTAATTCCCGAAGGCGCCGCTTATCGCATCGTTCTCGATTCGACGGACGCTCCGCCGCCACAAAAACCTGCCGGATCTGGTGGTAAGGGTTACGGCAGATCACCAGTGAAAGCCGCCAAGAGCAAATTCATCTGGTACGCCATCGGCGTGACCGCGGTGGTCACTTTCCTCGCCGTCCAGGAAGCCCTCGAAAGCCCCGACCGCCCGTAAGCGCCTTGCATTCACGCATTTCCTCGGCACTCGCCTGGACTGGTTCGCGTGATTTTTCTACTTGGATCAGTGCACTGAAAATTTCACCGGCGCCACTACGGCTGCGGCTTCAGGATTGTAGTAATCGTACAGCCTCGAAGGCGCGCTGAGCGATTCCATGCGATAGCGCGGCCGGAAGTCAAAGCTAAAACTGCTTCCTCCCGCCGACGGCCAGATGTAGAAAACCACCCTGTCTGGCTGCACTTCGTAGTTGCCGCCTCCCGCCTCCAGCGAAGCACGATCCACTTCCGCTCCCGGAGGCAGCCCCACCTCTCCCAGCATCATTCCGTATCCTTTGAACCCGATGCGCTCCGCTTCCACGACGCAGTGAATGGTGTCCCCCATCTTGGCTTCAGTTCGGTCATATTGCACTTTCCACCGCAGCGCGCGATTCTCGCCAGTCAGCAGATTTTCTTCGCTCGTCGCGGAAGATTTCCCCCATGGCAGGTAGTAGCTTGTGAAAACCGTTGCATTTATCGCCTGCGCATTTGCGTCACTCACGATTTCAATCTTGTTTTCCCCTTTTTCAAGCGCGTCCGCCAGCGCCAGCATGATGGGGCCCGTCGCTTCTTTAGGATCGGGCAAAGACACTGTTTTGAACGTGCGCCCGTTCACTTTGATCATGGCTTGTGTTGCACCCGCCCCACCTGCCGTTACCGGCATGCTCGCAAACATCGCTTCGATTACATTTTGCGTCGCCTGCGTCGAGTACCACACCCCGTAGCGATCTTTATGCGCCAGCAAATATTGTAGTCCGCGGCCAGCCATTTCCTGCATGTCGCGGTCCGCATGCTGCGCTTCCATTCTCGTCAATGCTTCCACGGCCAGCGCCGTCACCTCCAGCCGGCCCGCACTTCCCCATCCGTAGAACGGCGAGGTATTCGCTTCCAGGTTCCAGTACATCGTGTCGCCCTCGCGGTGCGCCAGTTGCTCCAGCAGCGACCGCGCATTCTCCATGTGCGCGCTCCTCCCGCTCTCCACCGCAGCCAGCGCATAGTTCCCGACGAGATACGCATCGCTCCAGGAATCGATTCTCTGCTCCAAGAAATGCAGCGCCGCATCCACCGCCGCGCGCAACTGTTGCTCTTCCTTCGCTCGCTCTTCTTTGCTGATCGAATTCTCCGTCGCCTCGATTCCCGCTCCCGCCAGGGTGCGCGCAATGTACGCCGTCGAATTCGCGTCCTCCATTTCCTTCTGAAGATCCCAGCGGTACATTCCCCACACTCCCGGCCGGATCTGGTGCGCCAGCAGATAATCGCGCAATCGCCGCCGCACATTTTCGTCCACGGGAACAAACGCTCTCGCGCCGCTCAAAAATCGCAGCGCATACGCGGTTAGCGCAGGGCTGGCCGACCACTTGTACCAGTAGCCCAGCCCGCCATCGAGATTCTGCATTTCGGCGAGCTTCCGAACGCCTTCTTCCACTGCCGCACGAGCCTGCGCGGCCACCGCCGAGCGCGGATTCTCGCTCCCCGGTTTGTCCTGCCCCACTTTTTTCAATAGTTCCAGCGCCATCAAGCTGACATACGCCGTGGACGTCACCTGCTCGGCGCAACCCGCCGGACGCCGCCCGATCCCTTCCATCGCATCGAGAATATGCGCCATCAAATTCGGATAAATGCGCAGCTCCGCTTCGATCGATCCGCTAATCGCCGTTTCCGGTACGCGAACGCTCATTGCGCTCGCTTTCGCCGTCAGCACCCGGCTCGTGCTGAACGAAATCTCCTGCCCGTTCGGATGAACAAGCAGTTCGCGTTCCACCGCATCACCCGTCGACCCATTCCGCGCCGTCACCAGCTGCTTCGCCTCTTTCGCGCTGTGGATCGCCCGGTAAGTGAACACCGCGATCGCGTCTCCGTTGGCCGGGACCGTCAACTTCTGCTGTGCCGCCGCCAGATTCACAAACCACGGCTCGGCCTGCAGCTCCGCGAGAATGGTTTGCGGCTTCTCCATGTAGTTGCGCAGCACCACCGGCTGGCTGATCTGGTCTCCCTCCGTCAGCACTTTCGGCGGATCGCTTTCAATAAAAAATGGCTGGAAACTCCGTAGCTCTTTTTCCGCCACGCCGATCTGCCCGCCAATCGTGGACGCAATTACCGACATCTTCCACGCTGTGATGTTGTCGCCCATCGGAAATCGGATGAGCGCGTGCCCGCTCTGGTCCGTGATTACTTCCGGCCGCCACACCAGTGTCTCCGGGAAATACTTCCGCAACTTCGGTGTGAACAGCGGCTTCTCTATAGTTGTTGCCAAACCAGTAGCTTGTCGCCCGCTCAAAGGCAGGTTCGTCACTAGTCTTAGCTCAGAACTGGAAGTTTGCAGGTCCGCTATCGCTGCCTCCACCGTCACCGTTTCGGCGGCGACGCCCAACTGCAATGTGAAATTTACCTTAGTCGTATCGCCTGCCTGCACCGGCACGAGCAGCATGGTGCTCGTTGTGAACCCGATTGCCACACATCTCACTTCATAAATTCCCGCCGGAAGATTAGAGAACCGATACGTTCCCGAAGGATTGGTGCTCTCCGTATACTCCACCCCGGCTTCGGCCACCGCGGTGACCGTCGCATTTGGCACCACAGCTCCTGACGGATCGGTGACCATTCCAGTGATCGCTCCCCGCCCGCCTGCTAGCGGCTTCCGCTCCTTCGCGGGCATCGCGCGAATATCCTTGCTGCTTCGTTCCGCCGTCACGCGGCTGAATTCGGCAACGGCAAATGCTCGGTTTACGTCGATCTCGCGCCCTTCCCCGTGGCTTGAGACCGTCACGCATTCAACCTCCTGCGTCACCGGAGTAATTTGTGTCCCCTTTTGAGATTCTCCCGCGGCATCCGTATAGGTCCGCACATTGACGCGGTCGCTGTACCGGCTCTGCTTGCTGAAGGTGAAGTAGTACGGACGGCCCCACGGATCGGTCAATTGTTCCGGAGTCAGTTTTGCTCTGGCCAGGACGGGCTTCAGCTCTTCATCGTTCTTGGGAAAGGTGCCCGTCAGCGCGTATTGCTCCGCCAGCGCTCGGGCCAGTGCTTCACTCTCTCTTGTGAAATACTGCACCGTGGAAGTCCACTCCGGCACGTCGTCCCACGAATGACGCGCTTTGCCGTCGAAGATTCCGTCCGGTCCCGCGCTGCTCACCAGGATGCGAAATTGGTTGCGTGTGATGTCAAACTCATAGCGGTACAAGTTGCCCCAAGGATCGCGCAGCGCATCCAGATTGATTCCTCGTTTCTGCATCTCCTCGCGCAGCGTTGGATAATCCCTGATATATTTTCCCGTTGCCGCCGCATATTCTCTCGCGGCGACATTGATCGCTCTTCCCGTTTTGCCGAAGTAGGGCCATGTGATCTCATCCGCTACAAAATCGTCTGCAGTCCCCGCCTTCTTGTCCGTTCCGTTGCTCACCAGTTCCAGTACCGTTCTCGGCCCAGCCACCGAGAAAACCGCGCGAAACGCTACTCCCCACGGGTCGCGGACGTCATCGAACTCCATTACCGCAACGTGCAGCGCGGCGCGTACTTCCGCTTCGTCCCCCGGATATTCGCCATGCGTTTCGGCCCAGGTCACCAAGGCCTTGCGCGTGTCTTTCAGCTCGCTTTTCAGTGTCGCGGCAAATTCAGTGCTCGCTCCCGCTCCGTTCCATCCGGATGCCGCAAATCCGTTGCTTGCTCCCCACCAGCGGTCGTATCCCGTGCGCACTAGTGCCTCCGCCACCAAATCCAGATCTGCTGGAAACGGTTTGCTGGCATCCTGGCTAAGCAAATCCAGGTACGTGATTCCTCCGATGCTTTGGCGGTAGTAATAATCCAGATAGTCGTAGACAGAGAATCCGTATCCGCGTCCAAATTCCTCGTCGGTGCGCACCCGCTCTGCGACCGCCCGGTCGTAAACCAACACACCCAGCGCACTTTCCGCCGGCTTGCCGTCCGGCGCGGACACCTCCAGGTCGCTGGACACCATTTCGCCCGGGTTGTACACCGTCTTTTTCATCCCCACCTTGACGGCCAGCTCTTCTTTCGCGGGATAGAGGACTTGCACGCTGCCGCTGAGCGTCGCATCTCCATTGCCCTTTGCCGTCAAGCAGTACGCGGTAACGTGGATTTCTCCGTGGAATCGCGGTTCGAATGGAATCTTGACGGTTCCCCGCCCCGTGTTCAATTTCGCCACGGCCGATCGCAGCAATCCATCCGCGCTCCACGCGCTGACAATGGCTTCATCCGCTCTCGCGTTTGTTTCGATTTCCACCTGGATAGAGTCGCCGGGATGGTAAAGCGTGTGGTTCGGCCGCAGGCGGAGGTATTCCAGCGTCACATCGGCGTTGATCTCTTCCTGAAGCACGCCCTGACGCCCTTCCTTGTCTCTCGCTTCCAGTTCGAGCATAGCGTTCCGCGAAGTGGGCTGTGCCGTTGGACCGTAGTAATTCCCATACGTGCGCCAGCGTCCATGGCTTACGAGAATCAATTGTTCCGGGATCGGTCCAATTTCGGCTCTCCCGATGCCATAACGATTGGTGTGAAAATGCCCCAGCGCGGTTTTCTTGGTCTTGTCGTACTGGTTCCCTCGTTCATCTTCCTCGATCGGCATCGCTGCGCTGATCTCTCCGTCGGCGGACACGGGTGTCCCATCCGCATATGAAGTCGTCACATAGAAAGTGGTATTGCCGCCTGTCAGAATGGAGTTGGCATCCAGGAGATAAACGTGAATCGGTTGCGCCGTCAGCCGCACATTGAAGCGCCGCTGCTCCGTCCGGCCTGTTGATGCGTCCGTCACGTACGCCGCGAGCGTCACGTCCTGGAAGCGCTGGTAGTTGCTTTCCTGGAAACTCTTGAACTCTTCGGTGAGATCGATTTTCGCGTGGTAGTGCCCGTCTGCATCCAACTCTCCCGCGACGTCGCCCGATTCTTCCGCCTCCCATTTCTGGCTTTTGTAATTCCATTGTCGTCCTTGTTGCTTCACCGCTCTCACTTTTCCGCGCTGCACGGGCTTCCCGAATAGGTATTCCGCGTGCACATCCACAACGGCATTTTGTCCCGGCATGTAGTAAGTGCGGTCAGGTTCCACTTTCACTTCGTAGGTCGGGAGCTCGTACCGGCTTACCCGCACGGTGCTTTCCGCCAGCGCCTCTCGGTTGTAGTCGTCCTTTTCGGATTCCAGTTTTGCGTTCAACCGCTGCTGTCCGAGTTGCAGCAGCTTGGGAATTTCCCAGTCAGCGGTGGCGATCCCGAACGCCGACGTCGTCACTTTCTTCTGGAATTGCTCCTGTCCTTCCTCGTCCTCAATCGTCAGGTCGATCTTTTTTCCAGCCAGTGTCCGCTTGTCCGGCCCGAACGCCATCAATCGTACGTGCACGGTCTGCCCAGGCTGGTAGAGCGGTTTATCCGTACTCATTGTGATTCGCGGAGGCGGCGGCCCAGGAAATTCAAACTTTATCGAGGTTTCTTCGTTGAACCCGCCGCGCACGACGGTTGCGGTAACTTCACCGTCATCCTCCTCCGGCTTCGCAGGCAATTCGAACGTCACGACCGCGTTGCCGTCCGCATCCGTCGTGGCCTTCCGTTTTACGGCTTTGTCTTCGTCATTCCCGATCTCCATCGTCACTTGCACCGTCTGTCCCGCCAGCGGTTTCCCTTCCGGTGAGCTCAGAACCCGCAATCGCACCGGATAGTGCGATCCGCGTTCAACCTTTTCGGCTGCCGCCATTCGAATCTCGAATCCGTCCTGAATGACGCGCCCGAACTGCACCACTCCCCCGGTCACCGGGAGCCCGGATTCCGCGCTCGGAAAAAATATGTACAGCAACCTGTACCAGCCCAGAAGCGAGGGGGAAGTACTCGGCAATTTGGCCGCTGCCCAATCGAGTTTTTCCACCGTTTCTCCCGGCTGCTCGACAAACGACCCGGAAATGGACGCCGCCACCCAATCGTTCTGATCCAGTAGTTCAATCGCAAACGATCCTGAAACCGGTTTGTCCGTTGGATTGAATATCGCAAATTCAAGAACGGGATTTGGCAGCAGGTGAAACCGGATTCGTCCTTCGTCCATTCGCAGGGCGTTTCTCGCTTTTTCTTGAGCCCCGCCGGTTATCGCCAAAAATCCGAACAGTAATCCGGCAACAAGCCATCTTCTGATGGTTATCATTGGACTCCCCACCACAGGTTCTCTCCGACCAGCGTATCAGCGCGTCACTTTTTCGCGGTGGGCTGTTCCCCATCTGCCAGTAAGCAGACGGCCACGCTCCGTTCCGCAACTTCCCGCGCAGCGCCCGCACCCTTTGTTTTCGATTGGTGGAACTTCGACCCGGGATGGATTAAAAACTTGGATGCAGCAGCTGCAAAAAGGGAAGTCTGGCCACTCCAATATCTTTCTTGTAGGCACGTTGGGGAGCGCGCTTCTTCATTCCTGAATCCTGATAAACGATCTCTGATTTCTCGTTGCTGCCTAGCGTAATCCCTACAACGCAGCGATGACTTCGATCTCCACCAGCGCGTCCTTCGGGAGGCGCGCTACCTGCACGGTCGAGCGCGCCGGCGGCGCCAATGTGAAATACTTGGCGTACACTTCGTTCATGGTGGAAAAGTCGTTCATGTCTTTCAGAAAGACCGTGGTCTTCACCACGTGATGCAGATTCGAACCCGCCGCTTCGAGAATCCCCTTTATGTTTTCGAAAACCCGCTCCGTCTGCTGGTGAATCTCCGCGCCGGTCATCTCGCCCGTTTTCGGATCCAGCGCCACCTGCCCGGAGACAAATAGGAATCCGTTCGTTCGAATCGCCTGCGAATACGGTCCGATGGGTTTCGGGCCCCGGTCGGTCAGAACGATGTCTCTCATGCGGTGATCTCCTTTGCGGAATGGTCTGTCGACGCGGCGGCGTTCGCAGCTCGGCGCTCGGCGCGAAGTTCACTCGCTGCTAATGGCGAGGCGCGCCTATAGCATATGACGGATTGCGATTCGAATCATGCGTGGTGAGATATGCGTGGTGCTGGATCAGCGGGACCGGCGGCCGCCCTGGCGCACGAACCCGGTGTTCGAATGATTGCGCGCGGCCTCGCGTGCGCTGGCTTCTCGGTCGGCTTGCGCATCGGTCATGCCTTCGCTGATGCGCTCGAGAATCTGTTTTTCGGTGAGTCCGGTATTTTTCAGGCGCCCGATTTCCGTGCTCCCCATTGTGGGCAGGCCCTGCAACCGCCGCTGCAAAATCGTGTCGACGGCCCTGTCGGAAAGTCCGATCAGCCGCAGCATCACGGCGTCGCCGCTGACGATATCAAGCTGATCGATTTTCGCAATCTGCAGAATCACCGGCTCGGTATAGCCCGCCCGCAATAAATTGACGGCGGCGTCCGCGCTGGTGAAAACGTGCTGATGCTGGCGCGCATTTGTGATCAGGGCGACGCAGGTGTCGTCCGTCAGCCCGCCTTGTTTCATTCGAACGAGCTGGGCGACCTCGGAATCGGAGGTGTTCAATTTTTTCAGTTCTTCAACGTTACTGGACCACATGCCGGCCTGGTCGAGGGGGCGATAATCCGTGAGCGGATGTTTCTCGCAGCCGTCGATGCGGAGCAGCAGCAAGCTGAAAAGGAGAAGCTGGTAGCGCATGATTTGATTGTATCGAGGGCAACAGCGAAGGCCGGGAAGTGTGCTGTGGGTGATACCCGGCGAAAGGACAGGTGGGCGGACCCGAACGGCCGGGTCTCGCGGGAAAATCGTTTTGAGGCAATAGCATTTGCAAGCTTTATCGGCCGGCTTGGATCACGCGCGGGTGAAGTACGTTTTCAATTGCACATTTTCAATTGCTCATTTTCAATCGCACATTTTGAATTTTTCATTGGCCGGCTTGGAAAACGCGCTCGACTCCGTAGACGCCGGAAATTTTGCGGATATTGACGAGGATGGTTTCGAGCTGGCGCTTGTCGGCAATTTCCAGATTGGCGTCCACGCGGGCGTTCAATTTGTCCGGGCGGCTTTCCAGGCTGCGGATATTCGAGCCGGCGCCGCTGATGACCGCGGTAATTTCCGCGAGCAAGCCGGCACGATCTTTCGCGCGGATGGAGAGTTGCACCGGGAAGGTGGCCTCGCTTCCACCGCCCCATTCGACGGCGATGCGGCGCTCGGTCTGGTACATCAGATTCTGCACGTTGGGACACATCCGTGTGTGCACGGCGACGCCGCGGCCGCGCGTAATGTAGCCGACAATTTCGTCACCGGGGATGGGGTTGCAGCACTTGGCGCGGTAAACGAGCAGATCGTCGTAGCCCTTGACGATCAGCGGCGCTTCGCCGAACCCGAGCATGCGCTTGACGGTCTTGACGAGCGTAGGCTTGGAATCTGCGGGCTCCGGCTCTTGATCCGTGCCCGGCTCGCCAAGCACGCGCGCAAGAATCTGGCGCGCGGAATATTTTCCGAAGCCGACCGCGGCATACAAGTCTTCGATTTTGGAGAGGCCGTGGTCCGAAGCGAATTTGAGAATGTCCTCCTCGGGAATTTTTTTCAGGCTGCGGCCAAAGTGGCGCGCTTCGTTTTCGAGGAGCTTCTTCCCCATTTCCGTGGCTTCTTCGCGCTCCTGCTCGTTAATCCAGTGGCGGATTTTGCTTTTGGCGTGCGAGGATTTGACGAAGCTGAGCCAGTCGCGGCTGGGGTGATGGCCCTTCTGCGTGAGAATTTCCACCACGTCACCGCTGGTAATTTCATGGCGCAGCGAAACCATTTGTCCGTTCACTTTTGCGCCCACGCACTGGTGCCCCACTTCGGTGTGCACCAGGTAAGCAAAGTCCACGGGCGTAGCACCGCGCACGAGTTCGAGGACGCGACCTTTTGGCGTGAAGGCATAGACTTCGACGGGCGCGAGATCGACTTTGAGTGTGGAAAGAAATTCTCCGGGCTCCTGTAATTCTTGCGACCACTCGATGAGTTGGCGCATCCAGGTGATGCGTTGGTCGTCGTCTTCTGAACCAGGCTTGCCGATTTTGTATTTCCAATGTGCCGCGACGCCTTCTTCGGCGATGCGGTGCATTTCCTGTGTGCGAATCTGCACCTCGAAGGACTGGCCGCCGTGCAAGACCGTGGTATGCAGCGACTGATAAAGATTCGGGCGGGCCATGGCGATGTAATCCTTGAAACGCCCGGGAACGGGTCGCCAGATGTGGTGGACAACGCCGAGGGCCGCGTAACAGTTGCGCTCCGAATCAGTAACGACGCGCACTGCGAGCAGGTCGTAGACCTGCTCGAGGCCGGTTTCCTGGCGCAGCATTTTGCGGTGCAGCGAATAGAGGCTCTTTACACGCGCTTCGAGTTCAGCGGGAATGCTGCTCTCAACCAGCTTGGTCTGGATGGTGGCCTGGACTTCTTCGAGAAATTTCTTGTGGATGGGCGCTTTGTCGCTGACTTCTTTTTGCAGCGCGAGAAAGGCCTCGGGCTCGAGATAGCGGAAAGCCAGGTCTTCGAGTTCGCCGCGCACGACACCCATTCCCAGGCGGTGCGCGATGGGGGCGTAGATGTCCAGAGTTTCGCGCGAAATGCGCTGCTGCTTGGCGGGCTCCAGATATTCGAGCGTGCGCATGTTGTGAAGACGGTCAGCCAACTTGACGAGCACGACGCGGACGTCGTGGACCATCGCGAGAAGCATTTTGCGAACGGTTTCAGCCTGGCGCGTTTCTGGCGCCATCATGTTGAGGCGGCCGATTTTCGTGACGCCTTCGACGAGGTGCGCTACCTCCGCGCCGAAGCGTTCCTCGATTCGGGAGACGGGATACTCGGTGTCTTCGATAGCGTCGTGGAGAATGGCGGCGGTGAGCGTAGTGGCATCGAGGCGCATGTCCGCGAGGATGTGCGCGACTTCGAGAAGGTGGGAAAGGTACGGTTCGCCGGAACTGCGGAACTGGTCGTGGTGGCGCTCGGTGGCAATCTCGTACGCGCGGCGGATCATCCAGGGATCTTCGGAGGGACGATTCTTGCGGAGCTTTTCGAGGAGTTCCTCGAGGCGCGAGTCCAGCTGGCGCACCGCGCGGTCGCGGTTGAAGCTCAGCGGAAAGTTGCTGGGTGACGGCATGGTTTAGTTTACGCCTGGAAGGGTGCCTCCGGCGAGAAGCGCATTGGGAGCGGTGCGGTCCCCCTCGCCTGCACTCGGTTTGCAGGTTACAGGTTGAGACCAGGCGCGGCGGGCGGAAGGAAAATGTCGACCCTTAAGAACGGAGGATACAGCACCAAGCAGTGGAGGGTATGATGCGGCTATCATGGGACAAATAGACGAAGCGAAAGAGTGGTGGCGGCTGGGGGAGTTGTATGCCAGTTTGGAGGAAGGGGAGCTGGAGGAGATTGCAGCGGACGCAGATTCGTTGACCCAGATGGCGCGGGAGGTGCTGCGGTCGGAAATGCTGAGCAGGGGAATGGTGGCGCCGCCGGCGGAAAGAGAAGCCTCCGAAACATCCAGCAAGAAGGAAGAAATGCCTGGGCCGATCATGGTTGGCCGATATAGAGACTCCTCGGAAGCGATGATCGCCAAGAGCATGCTCGATTCGGCGGGGATCGAATCTTTCTTGAGCGATGAGAATCTTGTGCGGTTAGATTGGTTTTACTCGAACTTGGTCGGCGGGATCAAGCTGATGGTTCGCGAGGAGGACGCGGCAACGGCGAGGAAACTGCTGGAAAAAAATATTCCGGAAAAATTCGATGTGGCAGGAGTGGGAGAGTACGCACAGCCGCGATGCCCCGAATGCGGGTCGCTGGATGTTTCTTTTGACGGGCTAAACAAGCAAATTGCATACACAGGTTTATTCCTGGGCGTTCCCATACCCGTCAACCGCAAAGGAGGAACATGCCATGTGTGCGGGCATAAATGGGATTCCGAGAGTGATCCCTCTCCGGATTAGGAACAGGATCGACAAAACGGGAGTTTCTGCAGTGGAGAGCCGAAACGCGTGAGCAAACCGATGAAGGGAATCGCGAGAGTGAAATTGGCGGGCTGGGTGTTGATCGCGGCGAGCTGCCTGCTGGGCCCGCAGCAAGACACTCGAGCGCAGGCAAATGCGGGCGGGACTACGACGGAAGATCTTCGAAGCATGATCACGGCCGCGCTGACCGCGGCCAGGCGAGGAGACCAGGCAAAGGTCAAGGAAATCGCGCATAAGCTGATCATCCCCAATTACGAACGCTGGTTAAAAGCAACATTCGGCGATGAGCAGGGTGCGAAGATGGCGGCGGGTTACGCGCGCAGCCTGGAGAACGAGGAGAAATGGCTACGCGAACTTTTCGAAGGAGTAGCGAAACAAGATGGCGAGCTGGTGATCACCTCCGCGCGCGTATTGCCGAATCAACCGACGTACTGGTGCGGAGAAGAACTCGTCAAAGCGGGCAAGAACAACACGGAGTTCTACCTGGCCAGCCTGGAGAATGACGGACCGGGAGGAGTAAGGGAGGGAATGATCATCGGATACTTCGCGGTGGCGGAGGGCGGCTACCGCGCGCTGGATTGTACTATCCTGGGGCTAGCGCCGGAACATTTGGAGACGTCACAACCCGGGCAGGCGCGCAAGATCATCAAGATAGGCGGAAACGTTCAATCCGCAAAAATCGTTAAACGAGTTCAGCCGGTATATCCGAGCGAAGCGTTGAAGGAACGAATTGCCGGAACGGTGCAACTGCACGTCATCGTGGCGAAAGACGGAACCATCGAGCAGATTGAAGTTATCTCCGGGCATCCGCTGCTGCTACAGGCAGCATTGGACGCCGTGCGGCAGTGGACGTATCAAACAACGCTGCTGAACGGCGAGCCGGTGGAAGTGGATACGACGATCGACGTGGTTTTTTCGCTGAGTGAATCCCCGGGAACAAATCCCTAGAAAAACAGTCGCTCTCGCAGCGACCGCCACGACAACGAGCAAACCAAAGGACGTCCCGGCAGGGACGCCCTTGGAGATAAATCGATTCACTAAAGGCGATTTATGATCGTGGATCAGGAGGCCGGCTGGGGCTGTTCGGCGCGTTTCTGCTTGATCTCCTTGACCTTGTCGATGAGCTCGTCGGCTTGTTTTTGCAGCGCGGCGCGCTCTTCGGCGGACTCCACCATATCGGCCTTGCGGCGATAGAGGAGGTTCAGGTAAGCCATGGCGTCGTCATAGTCGGGGCGAAGCTCGATGGCTTTCTTCAGGTCGGCAATGCCCTCATCGACCATGGAGCCGTACTTGGCGGCGTATTCAGTGCGCACAGCAGGGGGCAGCGGATCCGTGTCCTTAACCTGCTTCCTGATGTTGTTCTTGTTGTACTCAGCGCGCAATTCGCCGTTGGCGCGAAATGCGAGGGTCCAGTCGATGACGCCGATCCAGTAGTAGGGCTCGGGATCATTGGGACGCAACTCGATGTGCTTCTGGTGGTACGTTTTCGATTCCTCGAACTTCTTGGGATCGTAGGGCTGGCCGGCCATCTGGAAAATGATGGAGCCGATGCCGTCAATGGCGCTGAGATTGTTGGGATCGATCTGCAGAACTTCCTTGAATTCATTGATGGCCTGATTGCCAAGCCGAACGTTTTGCTCCGAGGGCGCGCCGGGAATGTACTGGCTGGCATAGGCGGTGGCCAGGTAGAGGCGCGCGTTCATCAAGCCGGGATCGAGATCCTTGGCCTGCTTGAAGTCCTCGATGGCCGTATCGTACTGGCCGGCCTTGAACGCGGCGACACCTTTATTGAGGAGGTCGCGAGCTTTCAGTTTGTTGCAGCCCGAAACGCCGGCAGCAAAGAGCAAGAGAGCGGCGAGGGCCGAAGCGCGGCGAGCAAACCGCGAAGACCGCGACGCAATCCCAGGTGAACTCGATACCGCCGAAGTTGAGGTTGCGCGTGACACCGATGAAGCATAAGTCATCGAAGCATCCATCCCTGCTGTGCGAGCCCCGGAGAAACCGAGACAGCGCTAGGATTCACGTCCGCCCTGCGAGGGGCAAGTCTAAACTGTTCAGAGGCCCTTATCCAGATCCGGCGTCAGCAGGCCGACTGACGCAATCCCCGAGGTGTGCATGACGTCGATCACGTTGGCCACCACACCAAACTCGACCGGCTTATCGCCGCGGATAAAAGCGGTGCGGCTGGCGCGCAACTTGAAAACTTCTTCCAGCCTGGGACCGAGAGCGTCGAAAGCCACCGGTTCCTGGTTAATCCGCAGCGTTCCGTCCGCCAGCACCTGCACGACAACAACATCTTCGTTGTGAATCTCTTCGGGTTGCGCCGATTCCTGGGGAATCAGCGCATCCAGCCCCTTGTGGTACACCGGGATGATCATAAAGATCACCAGGAGGACCAGAAGGATATCGATCAGCGGAACCACGTTCATTTCCGAGACCGTACCGCGCTTACCGCCAACCATCATGCCCATGAGTCACCTCGTATTGCGCCGGCCTAGAAACGGCTGACGTTTAGGAGCAACTGCCCCGCGAGGAGGACTCTCACATCCAGCGAAATCAGGTAGGGGCTATCCCGTGTAAACAGCCCCAACCTTACAAGCGGCCCGCATCAGAAGGCGGGCCCTACAAAACCAAGAAAAAGTTACTGACCGGCTTCGAGCTTGGCGGTAATCAAGCCGATCTTGTCGATGCCGGCGCCGCGCATGATGTCGATGGCGCGAGCGACGTCCATGAACATTACATCGTTGTCGCCTTTGACAAAAGCTATTTTCTCGGCGCGCTCCTTGAAGATCTCTTCCATGCGCGGGCCAAGACGATCCCAAGTGGTGTCCTCTTGATTGATCTTGAGTTTGCCATTGTTGGCAACCTGGACGACAACGGTCTTATTCTCGAGCTCGACGTTCTGCTGCTGGTTCGGCGAGGGCTGAGGAACGAGTGTGTCCAAGCCCTTCGGCGTGAGCGGAGTGATGACCATGAAAATAATGATCAGCACCAGCAGAATGTCAATCAGCGGCACCACATTGGGTGACGACAGCGATCCGCCGCTTTCTCCTCCAACATCCATCCCCATAGCGAGTCTCCCTTAGGCCCGGGTAGAGCGTATCCGCGGGCCACGAAACCGCGCCGGGTGGGATCCGGCGCGGCCTAAAAGAACGAGCAAACGAACGGTGCAAACTGAAAGTACGGTCCTCAATCCGCGGGAGGCGGAGGAGGAGTTGTGCCCTTTTGTTGGGTCTTCTCGGTGAGCAAGCCGAGCTGGTCAACGCCAGCGGAACGGATTTCGTCGACGACGGCGACGACATCGCCGTACTTGGCGCGGGCGTCGCTCTTGACGTAAACGGTTTTGTCCAGGCGCGTGGAGATGTGGTCCTTGATCTGTCCGGTGAGATCTTCCTTGTTCAACTGCGTGTTGCCAAGGTAGATCTTGCCGTCACGCGTGACGGCAACGACGATGGCGTCGTCTTTATCCGCGTCTTTCATATCGCGCGGATTCGTGACGTTGGCCATGTCCACGGAGACGCCCTTCTGCAACATGGGCGTGACCACCATGAAGATGATCAGCAGGACGAGCATGATGTCGGCCATGGGAATAACGTTGGGGGCCGCCATCTGAGCGCCGGCTTGTGGCTTGTAGGCCATGGCCGGTTACTTCTTGGCGCCGCGGCGCAGGATGAAGTAGTTGATGAGCTCCATCGAGGAGTTGTCCATCTCGACGTCGAAGGCTTCCACCTTGTTGGTGAAGTAGTTGTAGGCCCAGACGGCGGGGACGGCCACGAGGAGACCGAAGGCGGTGGTGACGAGCGCTTCGGCGATACCGCCGGCGACGGCCGACAGACCGGTGGCTTTGTTGGCGGCGATGCCTTTGAACGCGTTCAAGATGCCGACGACCGTGCCGAAGAGTCCGACGAACGGAGCCGTCGAACCGATGGTGGCGAGGGCCGAGAGGCCGCGCTTCATTTCCGCGTGGACGATGGCGACGGAGCGCTCGAGCCCGCGCTTGGCGGCGTCGATGACGTCGGAGTCCGAGACTTGCTGAGAGGCGGACTGGAACTCGGAGAGACCCGTCGCCACGACTTTGGCGATGTGGCTCTTCTTGTTGCGCTCGGCAATGGCGATGGCTTCGTCGAGCTTGCCGTCCTTGAGGGCGCCGGCAACCTGCTGGACGAAGACACGCGACTGCTTGCGAGCCGCGCTATACATGAGAGCGCGGTCAATCATGACGCCGAAGGAATAAATGGAAAGTACGAACAGGATGAAGACCACGACGAGCGCGAGAGTGCTCATCGAGTGCAACATGCTGCGCAGGTCCCAGCTGGTGGTCGCTTCCTGCAGCAACAGTGCGGCATTTACAAACAGAGTGGCTACCATTCGTTTGCTCCTTAAGTTTCAAGTGACGCCCCGAGTTCATCGGGGAATCAACAAGAGTGTCTGCAGATATTGCTACCCGGACCGGCGCGTCTGTCCCACGACGGGCACGCCAGACCGTACTACTGGTTGAGAGAGAAAATCACGTCAATGGTGGTGTCCACTTCGACGGGTTCACCATTGAGAAGCGTCGGCTGATAACGCCACTGACGCACGGCATCCAGAGCGGCCTGCTGCAGCAGCGGGTGGCCGGAGATGACCTCCAACTGCTGAATCGAGCCGTCCTTGGAAATGATGGCGTGCAGCCGGACCGTGCCCGAAATGCGGGTCTGGCGCGCGAGCGGCGGATATTGCGGCTGAACGCGATTCAAGATGCGAGCGGCCTGAACGTTGCCCCCGACCTTGATCGGGCCGGTCTGGTGGGGCTTGGGAGGAGGAGGTGCTCCACCCATACCACCGATAACGCCGCCCAGCACGCCGCCCATGGAACCGCCAGCGACGCCGCCGGGAACGCCGCCGGTCATGCCGACCGAACTCATATCGGGCTCAGCGTCCTCTTTAATAATTTTTACTTCCTTGGGGATGACCTTCGGGGCCATGAGTTTGCCCGCATCCATCAAATGCGCCTGCGGCTTGACGTGAACAATCTGAGCAGGCGCGGGAGGAGGCGGTGGTGGCGGAGGAGGCGGCGGAGCAGTGAGCATCGTCGCCATCATGGTCTTGGGAAGCGCCTCGGTGTAGATCAAAGGGATCAGGATCAAGATGACCAGGAAGCCGACCTGGAACAGCATTGAGACCAGGACGGTCCACGGCTTGTTGGTCTTCTTGGGATTTGGACTGGAAATCACCATTTCTTCAAACATGGGTCCTACCTCCTCCCAACGGGAGCCAAACGTCCGGAGACGTTTTCGCTACCGCGGGTTTTGTTGCCGGCTGCGGGTCCGGTGCTTGCCGCCACGCCACGGCCGCGCCAATGATTCCAGGCGACGACGAGCGGGGCAGCGATACCAAAACTGGAGTACGTTCCTACCACAATCCCCACCACCAGGGCAAAGGAGAAAGCACGAAGCACCTGGCCGCCCATCAGGAACAGGACGAGCACGGTGAGAAAAGTCAGGCCGCTGGTAAGGATGGTTCGCGAAAGAGTCTGATTGATGGACTTGTTGACGACGTCGGCGAAGGATTCCTTGCGCAGCAAACGATTGTTTTCGCGGATGCGGTCGAAGATGACGATGGTATCGTTCATGGAATATCCGACCAGAGTGAGGAGGGCCGCGATGACCGTCAACGAAATCTCAAAGTGCAGCAACGAGAAAAACCCCAGAGTGATCAAGACGTCGTGAAACACGGCAAGAACGGCGGCGGCTCCGTAAACCCACTCGAATCGAAAGGCAATATATACCAGCATGCCGCCCAAAGCATAGAGGGTAACGAGAATTGCCTGGGTGCGGAGCTCGGCGCCGACTTTGGGGCCGACAATCTCGACGTTTCGAATGGCGAAGGGGCCGAGCGCGTAGCTGTTTTTTATGGCGGAGAGAACCGCTGGGGTAACGCCATCGACTTTCGAAAGATCATCGAAATTGGTGAGCACGCCGTTGGCGTTTTTGTCGCGATAGTCGAGAATTTTTTTTGCCAACTGCTGGTAGCGATCGCCGGCGTTGACGGAGAGGAAAAGAGGATCCTTCTCGGCGAGAGTGGCGGCGAGCGTCGTAGGAGTTGCGGAATTGAAATCGGCTTTGCTGGAACTGGCAACGCCGTAGGTGGCGTTGAGGGCGTTCAAGACTTTCACGCGGCTGGCGTCCAGGTCCTGTTCGTCCTGATTCTTGCCTTCGACGAAGATCAGCACCTCGTTCGAATTGGGATTGGCGATGTCGCTGACGCTCTGAATCTCCGTGTTGCCAAGACCCTGCGCGGCAAGCCCGGTACGGAGCTTGTCAACATTGGGAGCCTGGGCAAAGCGCACGTCCACGTTGGTGCCGCCTTTGAAATCAATGCCGTAACGAAGACCGCCATTGACGAAAATCGAAATCCACCCGGCGAGGAGGAGAATGCCGCTTAAGGCATAGAAATACTTGGCCTTGCCCATCCAGTCGATGTTGGGCTGCTTGAAGAGCTCGATCATGCCAATTATGCTTCCCTTCCTTAGACTCCAGGGGGTTGCGGAAAGTTCCCGGCGCGATTCCGTCTACCGAGGGTAGAGGAAAACGCCGTTTGAACCCACTCCCCACTCGTTTGGATTCGAATGGGCCGCTTGTCCCGAGAGTTCTAGTACACGTTAGATGCTTAGTTCCGCCTGACGGTCCATCCTCGCCAGGTGATACTGGAAAATCGTCTTAGACACGTAGATCGCGGTGAAAACGTTGGCGATCAGACCAATCGTTAAGGTAATGGCGAACCCGCGAATCGGTCCGGTTCCGAAGAGAAACAGGAAGAAAGCGGAAACGACCGTGGTGACGTGCGTGTCAATGATGGTAAGAAACGCCTTGCTGAAACCGGCTTCCACCGCGGACCCGGGCGATTTGCCGTTACGCAACTCTTCGCGAATGCGTTCGAACACCAGAACGTTCGAATCAACGCCCATGCCGATGGTCAGGATAACGCCGGCAATGCCGGGCAAAGTCAGCACGGCGCCGAAGAGCGCGAGCACGGCGAGCAAAATGATCAGGTTCAGGATCAGGGCTAGAACGGCGTTGCCGCCGGAGAGCCGGTAATACACCAGCATGAAGAGCATGACCACCACGAGGCTGAGCACCGAAGCCTGCACGCCATGACGGATGGAATCGGCGCCGAGCGATGGGCCGACGGTGCGCTCCTCAAGATATTTGATGGAGGCCGGAAGAGCGCCGGCGCGCAAGACCAGCGCGAGATCGTGGGCGGTGTCCTGGCTGAAACTGCCTTCGATCATTCCCGAATCATCGATGCGTCCGTTGATGACCGGCGCCGAATAGACGCGATGATCCAGCACGATAGCCATCTGGCGGCTAATGTTCTGTTGCGTAAAAGGACCGAAGCGCCGTGCGGCTTCCGGGGACAATGTGAAATTCACCTGCCATTGGCCGGGATTGTTGGTGTTGCGATTTTCGACCGCGGTGCGCAAGTCGCGACCAGTAACGACGGGGGCGCGGCTCAGTACATACCAGGCTTCGCTCGTATCCGGCGCTCCGGAAGGAGTTCTTGTTTCGGAGCGGCCAGGGACAAGTTCCGTGCCTGGAGGAAGGATGCCGCCGTGAGCAGCCAGCGCCTCGGATTGCGAGGAATAGGAGCGCGGGTCTTCGACTAACCGCAATTCCAACTGGCCGCCGGCTTGAATGACGGACTTGGCGCGCGTGGGATCGCCTTCGCCGGGTAACTGCACCAGGATTTCGTTTTCATTTCTGCCGCCGCGACGCTGGATGGTCGGCTCGGTGAGGCCCAAGGCATTGATGCGGCGCTCAATCGTTTCGAGCGATTGCGCCATGGTTGATTCCTGGATCTGCGCGCGGGCGCCGGGACGCAGCGTCAGCGTGTAACCGGACGGATCACCGGCGGCGGGCGTTAGGTCCCAGACGTTGGCGTACTGCGCGGTCACCAGGTCGCGGAACTGCCCAAGCTGGCTGGGATCGATGTTGCGCACCAGGATGTGCGTATCGTCAACGCGGCGCACTTCTTCGTAGTGAATATTTCTTGTGCGCAGTTCGTTGGTCAGACGGTCCACCGTCTGGTCCGTCTCCTGGGCGATGGCTTCCTGCACCTGCACCTGGAGAATCAGGTGCGTGCCGCCCTGGAGGTCGAGGCCGAGCTTGATCTGATGACTAAAATTGTCCTTCACCTGGGCGAACGAGGTGGGAAACGTCGGCAAGCCGAGAAGGAAATAGATACAGAACAGAATGACTACCAGGATAAACAGCGCTTTCCACTTCAGATTAGGGTTCATGGTCAGAAAGTAAGACGCGTCGATGGGCGAGGGGTGGGCTTATTTTGCATCTTCCGATGCCTCCACCTGTGCAATCGCCGCACGCGCAATGCGGATTTTTACCTGCGGTTCGGCAGAGACTTTCAGGATGACCGAATCGCCGTCGATACCATTGATGGTGCCGTAGATGCCGCCGCTGGTAATCACTTTGTCGCCGGCTTTAAGTGCAGCGAGCATTTCCTGGGTCTTCTTGCGCTGCCGCTGCTGCGGCATGATCACCATGAAATACATGATGGCGAACATGAGTCCGAGCGGTATTAAGAACCCGCCGAAGCCGCCGCCTGAAGCCTGAAGTATTGCCGCCGCAATCATCGTATCTTGAACCGATCCTTTTGCTGACCTCCCGGTGCGCGTTCTATCTTATGGAAGATAGAACCACCGGGCCGCGAGTGTGCTGCCCGCTCCCCTGCTCTGCCGACTTCTCTTCTTTTTGGACGACCCTGGAACGGCCGACTTTGGTGCCCCGCGGATGGCCCGCGCGCTTCCCGGATGCGGCCTTCAGGCCGGACCTACAGCATAGCGCACGTGCATCTCTGATGAGAAATTCGCTAGGTTCCCAAACTCGATAGCCTCGCGGATTCGGCGCATTATGTCAAGGTAAAAGTGGACATTGTGGTGGGTGGCGAGAATCGCGGCGGTGAGTTCTCCCGCAGCGAAGAGATGACGAAGATAAGCGCGTGTGTAGCGTCGGCAGACACTGCACGCGCAGTTTGGATCGATGGGCCGCTGATCCTGCGCGTAACGCGCGTTCTTGATGAGCACGCGGCCTTCGCTGGTGTAGAGACAAGCGTGGCGCGCGGCGCGGGTGGGAAGAACGCAATCCATCATGTCGATTCCCAGCGCGGCGTAATCGGCGATTTGTTCGGGACGGCCGACGCCCATCAAGTAGCGCGGACGATCCTTGGGAAGAAGTGCGGTCACTTCGGCGGCCATTTCACAGGTAGTCGCGTGCGGTTCGCCGACGGCGAGGCCGCCGACGGCGTAGCCGGGAAAATTCAGATCGACAAGCTGGCGTGCGCTTTCGCGGCGGAGGTCGGAAAAAGTCGCGCCCTGCACGATGCCGAATTGCCATTGCGGCAATTCGCCGTTGCGTTGCGCGCAATCTTGAAAATAGTTGCGAGCGCGTTTGGCCCAAGCCGTCGTTCGTGAAACTGCGGCTTCTGCTTTGTCGCGTGGCGCGGGCGTCTCAATGCACTCATCGAGGACCATGGCGATGTCCGAGCCGAGCGCGAGCTGGATTTCCGCGGCCTTTTCCGGAGTGAGCAAACGTTCCGAACCATCGAGATGCGAGCGAAAGCGCACGCCTTCGTCGGTGATTTTTCGCAATGCAGAAAGGCTGAAGACCTGGTAGCCGCCGGAATCCGTAAGGATGGCACGCGGCCAGGACATAAATTGATGCAAGCCGCCGAGCTTGCGGACCAGTTCATGGCCGGGGCGCAGATAGAGATGGTAGGTATTGGCGAGGATTATTTCCGCGCCGAGTTCTTCGAGGGCTTCCTGGGTGAGGGCTTTGACGGAAGCCTGCGTGCCCACGGGCATGAAGAAGGGAGTTTGTACTGGGCCGTGAGGCGTGGCCAGAAGCCCGCGCCTCGCGCCAGTCGTATCCGTTTTCGATACTTCAAACGAAAAATTCACCCACTAAGTTTATCAGAGGAAAATCCACGCCATCATGGTGAAGATCAGAACAAAGGAGAACGTCGTTCCGAACGCAATTCCAAGCGCTTTCCCGAGCGGCGCCTTCTTCGGATCGGCGGCGGAGAAACCAATCGCCATGAGGATGACGGCCCAAAGCGCGAAGATGTCTAGGCTGCCAAAAAGAATGAGCTGCCAAACGGGAGCGCTGTCGGAAAGAAATGCCGCTGGATTGGACGCCAGAAAGTTCTGCGGGTCAATACTTTGGGGATCTTTCAAAATCGTCACTGGAATTGCCAAAAGTTCTCGCAGCGACATGGGGAGATGCGCAAAGGCTGTGATAGCGAACGCCGTGCCGAAATTCACTCGGACTCCTCCAATGAGTTTAAAGGCGGCAAAATTGATCGCGGCGGAAAACAGCAGCAGCAGGGGCCAGCCGATGATTCCCCGCACATACTGCGAGATTTTCGATCGCCCAGCACCTTGTTCGTAGGCGGCCTCCTTGCGTTCCTCGGGCAGAGCCTCGATTTGCGAGGAGGCGAACTTGTTCTTCTCTATCTGCTGCTTGGTGTAGCTCACCCAGTCCGTTTTTTTAACCAGCGTGGCACAGAGCCCGAACCAGATCACTATCAGTAGAATCATGGGAGCGATCCAGCTGGGTCGCTGGACAATGTCCCTAAAGGTGGCGCCCGGCGAAAAAAATACGCCCACGATTCGGCCGATCGTGCTCATTTGCGGTTGCGGCTCAGGCGTAGCTGGTGGAACAGCAGTTGTTGTAGCCATCGAGGATTCCTCCACCACAAGGTCGCGATGTACTGCCTTCTACAGGGCACTACGCGCAGGCACCAGGGAATATTTCAGTGGGGGGATTCTAGCGCGGAGGAAAAGAAGTTGACAGTCGAAAGTTGATGGTTAAGAGCGATCAGAGATCAGCAATCAGGGATGCACGATTGTGAGTAGTTGGAGGTTACGCGCGAGGGAGTTCGGGAACGGCAGATAGGAGTTCGCGGGTGTAGTCGTTTTGCGGCTGGTTAAGGACCTGTTCGGTGAGGCCGAGTTCGACGAACTGGCCGGCGCACATGACGGCGATGCGCGTTGCGACCTGGGCTACGACTGGCAAGCTGTGGGAGATAAAAACGTAGGTAAGAGCGAATTCGCGCTGGAGTTCCTGCAACAAGAGAAGGACTTGCGCGCCGACGGAGACGTCGAGAGCGGAAACCGGTTCGTCGGCGACAATGAGCTTGGGCTGGAGGATCAGCGCGCGCGCGATGCCGATGCGTTGGCGCTGGCCACCGGAAAATTCGTGGGGATAGCGCTGCATGGATTCCTCGGCGAGGCCGACGCGGCGAAGAATTGCGGCGGTGCGCGCAAGGCTCTGCTCTGCGTTGAGAGCTGGTTCATGAATGGCAAGCGGTTCGGAAACGATTTCGCCGACGCGCATGCGCGGGTTCAGAGAGGCGTAGGGATCCTGGAAGACCATTTGCATTTGCCGGCGCGCGGCGCGCAGTTCCGCTCCGCGGAGGGCGAGCAGGTCGCACCCTTCGAATTGGATTTCGCCACTGTCCGGCTCGATGAGCCGGAGGAGCATGCGCGCGAGAGTTGTCTTGCCGCAGCCGCTTTCGCCGACGACAGCGAAGGTTTCGCCGCGCGCAACATCGAAACTCACGCCATCCACGGCCGTGAAGCGCGGGCCCTCGGATTCCTGGGAGAAGACCCCTCCGCCGCGGCGGTAGGACTTGCGCAGTTCGCGGACTGTAAGAAGATTTTCCATTAGACCAGAATGCAGCGGGCCGCTTGATCGCTGCTGATGATGCGGAGCGCGGGTACGGCGCCGGAGCATTCGGCGCGGCGAAGATCGCAGCGCGGTTCGAACGCGCAGCCGGGCGGCAGTGCGGTAAGTTGCGGAACCGTTCCGGGAATCGGCGTCAGCGTGCCGCGTTTCAAGGTCGGTGAAGCTCTCAGGAGTCCTTGTGTGTAGGGGTGCAGCGGCTTCGCGAGTACGTTTCGCGCGGAACCTTCTTCGATGATACGGCCGGCGTACATCACCGCGACGCGCTCGGCGACTTGCGCGACGACGCCCAGATCGTGGGTGATGAAGAGCAGGCCGAGCTTCAGCTCGCGGCGAAGGCGATCGAGCAAATCGAGGATTTGCTTTTGCACCGTGACGTCGAGCGCCGTTGTGGGTTCGTCGGCGATCAGCAGGTGCGGGCCTGCGGCCAACGCCATGGCAATCATGGCGCGCTGCCGGAGGCCGCCGGAAAGCTGGTGCGGAAATTGTTCGGCGCGCGCTTCGGGTTCGGGAACTGCCGCGAGGCGCAACGCATCGATAGCCTTGCGTTTCACTTCGGCAGCTTTAAGCTTTGGCTGATGCGTGCGAATCGCCTCTTCGATTTGCGCTCCGATACGCATCACGGGATTCAACGAGGTCATCGGCTCCTGAAAGACCATGGCGATTTCGCCGCCACGCATGTCGCGCCATTCCCGCTCGCTTAGCGACATTAGTTTTTTCGTGGAGGCTTGCGTTGTCAGTGATGCTCCACCGCTGACCCGCGCCCCCGGCGGAAGCAACCCCATCAGCGCCAAAGACAACATTGTCTTCCCGCTGCCCGATTCCCCGACCAGCCCCAGCGATTCGCCCGCGCCGATGTTCAACGACACTTCGTTCACCGGCCGCACCCATCCTGCTGGTGTCGGCAACTCCACCGTGAGGCCGCGAACTTCGAGCAAACTGCTCATGCGGTCATGATAGACATGAAATTCGAAAATCGAAACACGAAACTCGGCTGGATTTCCACTCGCGACTAGCGGGCCGAGAGGGGAATGACGAACTTAAGCGCGGTGTGCGTCGAAGAGAACCCGACGACTTTCACATCTTTCAAGCCGGACTTGCGGCCGGCAGCGAGGACGTCGTTTTCGGTGATTTGCTTTTGGCCTTTGGGATAGACGATCCAGAGGGCGGCTGCACCTTGCATCGATTTTGAGATTTTGGGGACGCTGCCGAGGCCGCCTTTCGAATGGGCTGCGAAGAAGATCCATTCCGATCCCGGCGCAACTTTGGCTTTGCTCGTGGACTTGGTGAGTTTGGCTAGCTCCCCGAGGAATTCGGAGTCGAAATTGCCGAGCAAAGAAACTTTGGCGCCGGGTTTCACGCCGAGTTTTTCGATTCGCGATTTCGGATGGAGGATTTTGTCGCGCCATTTTTCGGCCGCTGCGCCAAGATGAAAAATTGCGAGTCCGTCCGCGGTTTGCAAACGGAGTTCCCCATCCACGGCTGTTGCGGATCTGATCGTAGAGAAGGGGATCTTCAGGCGGAAATCGCCGCGGAAAAGAATTTCGCTCGCTTCGAGCAAGGCCTTTCCCTCTGATTCCTGCTTGCCGAGCCGGGCCGTGCATTCCAGTTCGTTACCCACGACAATGAACCGCTCTTCCCGCCAATTTGTCCCGGGGCGCGACTCTTCGACGCTACAAGCGGCCCGCGAATGGCGCCCCGATAGTAAACTATTACGTTCCGTGGCTACCACAGTGACAAACCGGGTGGACTGGAAGCTGATCTGGGCGCAGCGCGGTTTCCGCTATTTTTTTCTCGCGATGTTTGTGTCGCTCTTCGGCAGCGGAATGAACTTCGCGGGCGTAAGCTGGTACATCCTGGCAGCCACGCACTCGACGGTAAAAGTCAGCTTGCAGGTCATCGTCGTCACGCTTCCCGGGCTGCTGGTTCCCTTTCTCGGCGGCGTGTTGATCGACCGGCTGGATCGCCGTTACCTGGGCGTTTTGCTGGATATCGTGCGCGGGTTTTTTGTGCTCGGCACGGCGTACATCGCGTGGCAGGGGCACCTGCAGCTCTGGCACCTCTACGCCATGACGCTGATCACTGGGACGGGCTCTGCGATGTATTGGGCCACGGTGAACGCGCTGGTGCAGGAAGTGATTCCGCCGAGCCAGTTCACCGGCGCGAACGCCGCGGTGCTCGTGGGAGTGCAAAGCGGCATGCTCATTGCCGGCGCTTTCGTCGGCTTCCTCTACAACACCGCCGGTATCGCGGGCATCCTGGCCATCGACGGCGCAACCTATTTTCTGTCGGCTTATTGCCTTTATCGCGTGCGGAGCGGGTACGTCTCGCCGCGGGAGAGCCAGAAATATCCGCGGGAATATAGCGAAGCGACGGAAGCGACCGCCGAGGCGCTGGAGACGGGAGAAAATCCGGAAGTCGCCGAAGCGGGCCTCTCACTGGCCGTTTATGCGGACATGAAAGAAGGCTTCGCGTATCTGCGCGAACAGCCGCTGGTGCTGGCGCTGGGCATCACGCATTCCATCATGATGGCGGGAGTAGTGAGCGCGAACGTCGTCCTGGTGGCGCTGGCAAACGATATTCTTCGCGCCGGTCCGCGCGGGCTGGGTTTTCTGGAGGCAGGCTGGGCAACGGGTGCGATCATCGGAGGACTGATCGCCAGCCAGCTCCCGCAGGCGCTGCGCATGCCGTTGTATGTTGCGGCGTGCGCTGGGCTCGCAGCCGGGCACATGGCGACGCCGTTCGTCGCGTTTCTCGCCGGCGCGGTGATGATGCAGATTCTCTTCGGATTCTGCCGCGCGCTCGGTGGAGTGGTAGCACAGTCTTCGCTGATGACTATCGTGCCGCGGCATTTCATGGGCCGCACGCAATCCGCGATGGCCATCCTGACGACGGTGGTGCAGCTTTTCATGAGTTTTGCGCTGGGCTGGGTGGCGCAAGGCCTCGGACTGGTCGTGGCCTACGCGCTGCTGGCCGTGCTCTACACGGGTGCCACGGTCTCCGCCATTCGCGCGCGCCAGCTCTTGCGATAAGGATTGGTGTCGGAGCATTCTTTAGCGCGAGGCCGCCATGGAAATCCGCACGATTGATTCCTTCCTCCAATATTTCAAGAATGTGCGCGAACGCACCATGCGCGTGGCGCGCTGCATTCCGCCCGACAAGGTGGATTGGGGCTATGCGCCGGGAAAATTCACGCTGGGCGATTTGCTCCGGCACATCGCGGTAGCAGAGCGCTTCATGTGGGCGGAGACGCTGCAAGGCCACACGAGCCGCTACGCCACGCACGGCAAAGAGCTGGCCGACGGCTACGATGACGTGATGGCTTTCATGGAAAGGAAGCACGCGGAATCGATGGAGATTTTTGCAAAGCTAAGCGACGAGGAACTGCAGAGCAAATGCAAGACGCCCGATGGCGCGGAAATCACGAAATGGAAATGGCTGCGCTTGATGGTCGAGCATGAAATCCATCACCGCGGCCAGATTTATCTTTATCTCGGAATGCTCGGCGTGCCGACTCCGCCGCTGTACGGATTAACCTCCGAACAAGTGCGCGCACGAAGCATTGCGGAATAGTGGCCCGGCACGCGGGTTCACTCTACTTCGAAGAGGGCGCTGATGCCTGCGCCGCCGGCGGCGGAGTCCCTTTCGCGCCAAGGAGATCCACAGCCACCTGGTAAAGCTTGGCGCGCAACTGGTAGCGTTCATTGGCCCGGGTGATGTAGCGCACGGCAATCTCAACGCCGCCGATCACCGGTCTTACATTGATGGCAGGGGCAGCCGAAAGAGCGCTCATCTGCCGCGAACTTGCGGCATTTTGCCATTCTTTTTCGGCAAGTTTGGCGGTCTCGGTGGTCGCTTCGGCTACCTTTTTCTGAATCGCATCAATCACGGGATAAGGGTCTTGCCCGGTGGGAAGCACGATCTGCAGCTCGTCCCACATCCATTGCCCGGAGGTAGAGAAATTGAAGTAGTGACCTTCGATCGCGTAGCTATTCGTAAACGTCACGCGCCGTCCCGTCGGATGGCCGGAGTCGGTCCAATTGCCAGTTTCGAGCAGAACCGTGTGGAACATTCCAAGCTCGACCACTTCGCCGGTTACTCCGTTGATTTCCACCCAATCGCCGAGGCGGACTCCATTCTTGCCCATGAGCACGAACCAGCCGAGGAAGCCCACGATGAAATCTTTCAGCGCCACTGTCAGGCCTGCGCCGGCGAGTCCCAGAATCGTTCCGAGCTGGCTCGGAGGGCCGAAAATCACCAGCAGAATAAAAAGCACCGCGGCCACTTGCACCGACACGCGCGTTAACGTGCGCATCGTTTCAACTTGCCTGCGATCGAGGGTTGTCTTTCCGAGCAGCCGTTCGAGCCAGCTATCGAAAAAAATACCAATCAGCAGAATGAAGAGTATGTACGTCAGCCCGGTCAGCGCACCATGAACTACAGTTCTTTGCTTGGCCGCGACGGCTTCGATCCATTTACCGTAGTTTTCCGCGAGCTGCTTCTGATCGTCAATCCGCTTATCCAGCGACGCCAGTGCTTTTGCGTCCGAAGATCGGCGCTTCGTGACCTTAACCAGTGCGGTGGATTCCTCACGGCTAAGCTTCGCGCGCGGCGCGCTGCTTGCCGCGGTTTGGCCCGGGTTTGTTTGCGCATCCGCCGGAAGGGTCATTTTTCGATTCGCGGCGATTTGCGCTTCCAGCGCATTGTGCTTTGTCGAAAACGCCGCGGCAGCGGACTCCGCCTCGCGCTTGGCCTGCCACAGTAATAACTGTTTTTGATGGAGCGTCGACCATTGCTGGAACCGGTGAATCAAACCCGCCCGGTCGACGGCATTACTGACCGCAACGTGAGTGCTATCCGCGGAGTGCGACGCTGCCTCGTGTTCCTCAACCATCGATTGGATTCGTCCCTTCGGATCTCCGCCGGCGCGGATGAGATCCTGCCTGGCGTCATCCACTTCGTCCTGGTCCAACTCCAGTTGGGCCTTGGCGACATCGAGCTGGTCGTCCAAGGCATCTTTCTTCTCCCCGCTGGCTTTTTCGTAGGCTGCGGTGAGCCGGGCGACCTCTGCTTTGTCCACTTCGAGGGCTCTCTCTGCGTGCTGTAGCCGCGCTTGGATCTCCTTGGCCTCGGCGCTCAATACTGGCGGGTGGTCCTCGGCGTCACGCACCGCGTCGGCAAACGCGAGATCCATTTCGTGGTCCCCCAGCCGCAGAGCTTCCTCTGCAAAGGGTTGTTCTTCGGTGCTGGTCGGCATCTGCGCCAGCCGCTGCGCCGTCAACAATGGCGTTTGATCCACGATGGGCGCTTGCGCTGCCACTCCCATTTGCGTTTTGGTATTCGGCCCGGGCTGATTCGCAGGCCGGCCCGTGCGGAACAGTCCATACGCGACAGCGCCCAGCAACAACAACACTACAATCCCGGCAATTTTTTGCTTTGGCTTCATAGGGTGCTCTGGCCCGAGCTCTATTCTAGTACGCACAGGAGCAACGCGTGCGCCTCAGTTTATTCGTTTTCACAATCTGCGCTGTATTGTTCCAGCGGAGCCGGAGAGCGCTGTGACTTCCGGAGCACCGGTCAGCGCAGAAAACTTGTGCCCCTATGCACCCTGATTTACGCTCCTCTTAGGAATATTTATGCAGGATGCCAGGCTGCCGCGATTGCTGTTCGTCCTCTTCGCTGTGGGCGCAGCGATCTATTTTTCATCCTACTACGCGCAAATGCCCGAGGTGGTGGCTTCGCATTTCAACGCCCGCGGCGTGCCAAACAGCTGGCAGACAAAATCAGCCTTCTTCAGTGTCTTTGTAGGCGTCGGAATCCTTGCCGCAATGGTCGGATTTGTTATCCCACGGATTATCGCCGCGATGCCGCCCCAGTTCATCAACCTTCCGAATAAGGGCTATTGGCTCTCTCCGGAACACGCCGCGGAGTCCATGCAATTCATGAGCGTCCATTTTGCCTGGTTCAGCTGCGCACTTCTTGTGGTCATGATCTTCACCTTTGATTACGCGCTCAAGTCCAACCTGCATCCACAGGATCCTCCTGATATTTCACGCTTGTGGTACATCCTCGCTGGCTTTCTTCTGTTTATGGTTGTGTGGACCGTTCGGATGTTCAAACGTTTTGCCCGGCCGCCTGAGGACACCGGCAGCGCCGATGGAGAGATAAATGGCCCGTAAAGAGACTCAATCTTAGGTCAGGTTGGACGATCCACTTGGCCGCAGTTTAGTCGAAATGATTGGCTTACCGACACCGAAGAGCTAAGATAGCAATATGCTGGTTAAGATTGAGGTCTACAACGACGGCGAACGACGGCGAATCCTGGTGTGCCCGAGGCATCGGCCAGGATATTTTCACTCAGGGCCAAACGGTAGACGAACTGTACAAAAATATTCGGGAGGCGGTCGCACTCCACTTTGACGGCGTCTTCCCCCCTTCCGGAATCGATGTTCTCGTTGTCTCCGAACTAAAACTTACACAGGCCCCGGCTGCCACAAGTTTGCGGTCGCGCCCTCTTCCGAATACTTGCCTCACTTGGATACGAAGTGATTCGTCAGCGTGGCAGCCATGTTCGAGTACGGAAGATTAGTGCGCTGGGTGAACACAACTTGACGGTGCCAGATCACGCGATTTTGGCGAAGGGCACTCTGAACGACATACTTACCCGTGTAAGCCTTTGGAACAACATCCCCAAGGAAAAACTGATCGAGCAGCTGGAGGTAGGAAATCTGTTTGAAACCTCTGAAAAATCAAACTCCCCGTACATGACGGGGAGCTTTTGAAGGTTTAGACATGTTTCTGCAATGCTTCGGATTTTTCTAGAGGTAATCGCGCGAAGGGCCTTCAAGGAAGGCGCGCAACTTGCGCGAGCGCGACGGGTGCCGCAGCTTGCGCAGCGCCTTGGCTTCGATCTGGCGGATGCGTTCGCGAGTGACGGCGAACGACTGGCCGACTTCCTCGAGCGTGTGTTCGCTGCCGTCGTCCAGCCCAAAGCGCATCTTGATGACTTTTTCCTCGCGCGGCGTCAGCGTCTTCAGCACCGAGGACGTTTGTTCCTTCAAATTCAGGTTGATGACCGCATCGGACGGCGAAACCACGGCCTTGTCTTCGATGAAATCGCCGAGATGCGAATCTTCTTCCTCGCCGATCGGAGTTTCCAGCGAAATGGGCTCCTGCGCGATCTTCAAAATCTTGCGCACCTTGGACACCGGAATGTCCATGCGCTTGGCGATTTCTTCGCTGGTAGGTTCGCGGCCAAGTTCCTGCACGAGCTGGCGGCTGGTGCGCACCAGCTTGTTGATCGTCTCGATCATGTGGACGGGAATGCGGATGGTGCGCGCCTGGTCGGCGATGGCGCGGGTGATGGCCTGTCGAATCCACCACGTCGCATACGTCGAAAACTTGTAGCCGCGGCGCCATTCGAACTTGTCCACGGCCTTCATCAGGCCAATGTTGCCTTCCTGAATGAGGTCGAGGAACTGCAAGCCACGGTTGGTATATTTTTTGGCGATGGAAACGACCAAGCGGAGGTTGGCTTCGATCAATTCCTTCTTGGCTTGTTCGGCTTCCGCTTCGCCGCGGTGAATGAACGTCAGCGTGCGCTTCAGTTCGGTCAGCCCGACTTCGCTGGCCTCTTCGATGTCCTTCAGCTCGGTGCGGCGCGTGCGCAGTTCCTTGCGCGCTTCCGCCGCCACGTCGCCCTTGGCCACGTCCGCGCGGCGCTCCAGGCGCCCGGCTTCGCGTTCCAGTGATTGCAGCCGCTCGACCGTGCCGCGCATCTTGTCGATCAGGCGCTTCTTTTCGAACGGATTGAAATCGATGTCGCGAATCGCTACCGAAATCTCCACGCGCGTCCGCGCCACATCCCACTTCGCGCGAATATACGGCTTCTTCTTCGATTTCGCCGTCTTATCGAGCTTGGCCGCCTGCTTCAGCGCGGTTTCGTACAGTTTCGCGATCTTGTCGATGTACTTCAGCGTCTGCTTGGTCTTGTTGGCGATCTTCTCTTCGGTCAGCTCTTCGTCGTCGAACTGGACGATTTCTTTGATCGACCGCACGCCCTTGCGCAGATCATCTCCAACCGCGATCAATTCCTTGATGACGATCGGCGAGCGCGTGATGGACTTCATCACCACGAGTTGCCCGCGCTCGATGCGCTTGGCGATGGTAACTTCGCCTTCGCGCGTCAGAAGCGGCACGGTGCCCATCTCGCGCAGGTACATGCGCACGGGATCGTTGGTCTTTTCCAGCGAACCGGGTGTCAGGTCGAGATCGCTCCCGCCCTCGTCGGAGTGCGCATCGTCCTTGACGACCGCGTCGCGTTCGCCGGCTTCCGTCGAGACTTCCACGGCGCGCGCGGCCTTGGCCGACGCCTGATCCTCATAGATCTCGATGCCGTTTCGCTCAAAAGTTGTGAGGAGATCGTCGATCTCTTCCGAGGAATGCACCTCCGCCGGAAGCGAATCGTTTACTTCGTCGTAGAGCAGGTACCCGCGCTCCTTGCCTACGGCAATGAGCTGGCGTACCGCATCGTATTTTTCTTCAAGGCCTACTGCTGCCACAAATTCCTCCCGCAAACGCACCGTGATCCCAAGTCTGGACGGACGTGATCGAAAGCGTGCTCACTGGCAAAAATACAGGCAGGCTGGCGCGCTTGGCGCAAACCAAGGGGAAATCTCCCCAGAAGATCGCTCGCAATTTTGTTTGAAGCCTTCTGCGCCGCGCTGCTCGCTCGCCCTTTGCCCCATGCGTCGCCCGCACCCCGCACGTTAAGGCCCGGCCCTGCCGCCCATTACACTTCTATATAGATGCGCGCAACGGCAAAACCGTTACTCGCGAAACCCTATTACGCTACACGGTTAAGTCCTGTTTCGTCAATGTTTTAATTGGTGGAAATCTGTGGAAGACTTCCGTCCAGGAGTTACCATCGTAGTTGTACGATGCCTTCTGCGGTCGAAAGTCACTCGCAGGCGCATCAGACCGGAGGTTTGGGTTGGCGTCGGTATTCTCGCATGCGGTCGTGGCCCTCGGTATCGGCGCCTGTTTCTACCGCCCGGGCACTCCAAAGCGCGTCTGGGTGATCGGCGCGCTTTGCTCTGCCATCCCTGATCTTGATGTGATTGGATTCCGGTTTGGCGTTCACTACAGCGACTTTTGGGGCCACAGGGGATTTACGCACTCCCTCGTGTTTGCAGCTTTGCTGGCCACTGCGGCGTTGGCCATCGGGTTTTGGCGAAAACCCGCAGGGCTTGGCCGTTTCCTCCTCTGGATTTATTTCTTTCTGGCGACCGCCAGCCACGGACTGCTGGACGCCATGACCGACGGTGGCCTCGGCGTCGCTTTCCCTTCAACAACGCTCGCTACTTCCTCCCCTGGACTCCGATTCGCGTCTCACCCATCGGCATCGGCCGCTTCTTTAGTCCCCGCGGCCTGGAAGTTGTGTGTAGCGAACTGCTCTGGATTTGGTTGCCGGCAGCGCTGCTATCAGTTTCGGCTTGGCTCATTCGCCGTCGGACCGCTCACTCTACCTAACCCAGAATGCCCTCTTTTTCGAGGCCCAGAATCCAGGAACCCCTCTCCTTACCTATCCTTTTCTTGACTTCTGTTAGAACCAAGGTATATTCATTCTAGGTAAACCTGCGCGATTTTCTTGTGCAATTCATTTGGTTTAGAGCTGGGGTGATTCCGGCAGCGCCGGACTCCGTCCAGAAGGCGTGATCCACGCGCCGTGGCCACGCGTCGGGCAACTTCTTTAGAATCAACGCGTATAGAAATGTCCGCAGGTATTGACTCTAAAGCACTTACAAGAACGCCAACTCTTTTAGATGCAACACTTACAAAAATGTGGGGGGAGGAGATGTAACTGGTGGTACAGGCCGGGCACGCCCCTGACAGAATAGACTGGTTGCATTCCCGGCACCGTCAGCCAGTGCCGACGTTCACCTCGCTGCCGCCAGACGCCGCATCAGTTCCTGCTTCTTCTCGAGCAAGCCGCGCATCTCCGGGGCGGTGGGGTTCGCTTCAATGCTCCGCTGCACGTCCGCGAGCTCCCGCTCCGCCTGCCGGTTCTGCAGCGCTTCGATGCAGCTCATGGCCTCTTCCCAAGTGGGCTCGTTGGCCTCTTCGAACAGTATTTCAAAAAGCAGCCGGCGGTCGCGCTCATCGAGCACCGCAGCCACTTCCGTAGCTTGCAGTGGCTGGCCTGCCAGGGTGGCGAGCACCAGCGCCGCAAAAATCTTCTCGGTCTCGAGGCCGTGGTACAGCCGCGCGTTCTGCAGCTGCTGGGCAAGTTCGCGCCGGAAGCCCTCTGCTTCCGCAAGCATGCGAATCAGCAGCCGTTCCACCGGTTTCGCGCTATGGCCCATCAATTCCGGCTGTATCTTCAGTTCGCTGCGGCGTTCCGCGGCGGCTTTGCTCAGCGCCGCGCGCAGCACCGGCTCGTCCAGCCGAAGCTGTTGCGCGATGCGCGTCGCCCATTCGGAGCGTAGGATGCGGTTGGGGATTTTTTGCACGTAGGGCAAAAGAAAATTGACCGCCCGCCGCTTGCCTTCGCCGGTCGTCAAATCCATCTGCCGCGCGCGCGCGATCAAGTAATCCACGTAGGGCGGCGCTTCCTTCAGCAGCTTTAGATAAGCATCCTTGCCTTTTTCGCGGATGAACAGGTCCGGGTCGGCTTTCTTGTCGCCCACCGACGGCAGCGCCAGCACGCGCACTTCAAAATCCTGCTCGAGCAAGAGCGAAAGGGACCGCTCCGTGGCCGATTGCCCGGCGGCATCGGGGTCGTAATTCACGATGACGCGCCGCGTGAATCTTCCCAGCAGTTTAATCTGCGAATCCGCCAGGCTCGTCCCGCAGCTCGCCACCACATTGCTGATTCCCGCGCGCGCCACGGCGATCGCATCCATGTACCCTTCGACCAGAATCGCGAAGTCTTCCCGCCGGATTCCTTCTTTCGCGCGATCCATGTGATACAGCACGTTGCTCTTGGAATAGATAGGAGTTTCCGGAGAATTCAGATACTTCGGCTGATCGTCGCCGAGCGCGCGGCAGCCAAACGCTACAATTTTTCCCGATTCATTGGAAATCGGAAACGTGATCCGCCGGCGGAAGCGGTCGAAGAACCGCCCCGAACTCTGATCCCGTGAAACCAGCCCGGAATCGACCAGCAGCTTTTCGTTATATTTCGATTTCAGGTGGCGCAGCAGCAGGTCGCCGCCGCTGGGCGCATAACCAATGCCAAACCGTGCGATTGCCTCTCTATCAATTCCGCGATCCTCGAGATACGCCCGCGCCGCCTTGCCTTCGAGCGTTCCCTCAAGCTGCTTCACGAAAAACGTCTGCGCCTCGCGCTGCATCTCCACCAGCAGCGTGCGTTGCCGATTTTCTTTGCGCTCTTGCGGCGAACGTTCCTTCTGCCGCGGAATCGCGATCCCGCATTTCTCCGCGACCACCCGCACGGCATCGGGAAACTCGCACTTCTCCATCTCCATGACGAAATTGTAGACGTCGCCGCCCTTGCCGCAGCCAAAGCAATAAAAGATTTGCTTGATCGGAGAAACCGTGAAGGACGGAGTTTTTTCCTGATGGAACGGACAGAGGCCGCTGAAGTCTTTCCCGGTCTTCTTCAGGCGGACGTATTCCCCCACCACGCGAACGATGTCCGCCTGCTGTTTCACCTTATCCGCAAATGATCCCGCTTCCGCCATGGCGACGTGCGCTATTTCGCGTATTCGTTCTTGTAGACTACGCCGCCTTTCATCACGAATTTTACATGCTCTAGCGTGGTGACGTCTTTTGTCGGGTCGCCGTCAACCGCGATGACATCCGCCCACTTGCCGGGCTCCAGCGTCCCGACGTGGAACTTGGGTCCAAGCAAGTCGGAAGCATTGATCGTCGCCGTCTGAATCGCAGCGAGCGGTGTCATGCCGAGCTTCACGTACACGTGGAATTCACCAGCATTCAGTCCATGCGGATAGACTGCCGCATCTGTGCCGAAAGCCACCTTTACACCGGCGGCAAACGCCTTCTTGGCGTTTTGCTGTGCGGCGGCGGAAATATCGTGCATCTTCTTCTTCGAAAACTCGGGCACGTTGCTGTGTTCCAGATTTGCCTGCATGTATTCCGTCAGGAAAAGTGTCGGCACCAGATACGTTCCATTTTTCTTCAGCGTGGCGATTGCAGCGTCATCCATCAAATGGCCGTGCTCGATCGAATCCACGCCCGCCTCCGACGCCCAGCGCACGCCTTCGGCGCCGTGCGCATGTGCCGCAACTTTGCGGCCCAGCCGGTGAGCGTCCGCCACAATCGCTTTCATTTCTTCGAGCGTGTATTGCGAAGCGTTGGGATCATCGCCTTTGGAAAGCACACCGCCGGTAGCGCATATCTTGATGACATCCGCACCATATTTGATGACTTCGCGGACTTTGTGTTGCACGGCCTCGACACCATCCGCCACTCCGTCGCCCTGATAATTAAACGAGGGGGGCAGCAGATTTTCGTCGCAGTGCCCGCCGGTGATTCCCAATGCGGGCCCGGACGCGACAATCCGAGGTCCGACCACGTCGCCGTCGTTAATGGCGTCGCGCAGCGCGATATCCGCGTAATCCTTCGCGCCAAGGTTTCGCACCGTTGTAAAACCCGCTTCGAGTGTGATCCTCGCGTTTTTCGCGCCGAGCAAAGCCTCTCGCGCGGTGGAGATTCCCAATCCGGTGTACCCAAGCGAACTCAGTTCGAAGGTCAGGTGCGTGTGCATGTCGATCAAGCCGGGCAGCACCGTGGCGTCCGGCAGTTCGATTACCATGTCTCCGGATGCGGGCTTCACATCATCGGCCGGCGCGATCTTCGCGATCTTGTCGCCTTCGATGACGATCGCTTGATTGGTGCGCATCTGTCCCGTGCGCACATCGAGGATGCGTCCGGGATGAAGGACAGTCCGCTTCGGCGCCGCCGACTGCGCGCGCGTGGTTCCACCAATTCCAGTGAACATCGCAATAAGAATCGCGATGGATATTCCCCATCGGCCCACAACTCGCGAAGCTCTTACCAACGGCAATGATTCCCGCAGACCTCTCATTAATACACCTCGTTGTGAATTGGCAACCGGAACTCGTGGGAGTATACCAAAGCTGCGCTGCATGCACGTCCATGGAAACAGAATTGGAAAGTTCGGCGATTTCCAATTTCTATTTTCTGATTTCCATTTTCCTATCTTTGCAGCTCCACGACGGTGATCGCCTTTCCGCCGCGCTCCTCCGTCTCAAACGAGTGCTTCTCCACAAGTGGATGCGAGGAGAGAAAAGTGCCAATCCCTTTGCGCAGTGCGCCCGTCCCATGGCCGTGGATGACTCGCACTTGCGCGCGATTCGCCAGCGCGGCTTCATCCAGAAATTTATCGAGCCGCTCCGTGGCTTCTTCCACGGTCATGCCGATGACGTTGATTTCACCGCTGGCCGCCCCGCCGCCGCCTTGCGAGCTCACTGTCACACTCTGCAGTCTGGCGGGAGAGACATTGGCCTTCGACGCCGGCACTTCCGCCTCCACGCTGGTGATTTCATCGATGGCCACCTTCATGCGCAGCGGGCCTGCTTCGATTTCCGCGGATGATCCGTCAACGCGGCGCAACACCACCGGCTTGCTGAATCCGCGCACGCGAACACGCGCGCCGGGCTGCAGCCTCTCCGCGCTCACGGCATTCGCCGAGGCGGAATGCGCACCGAGGTCTGCCTGCGAATCGGAAATGGCTTGCACCACCGCGGAGTTCAGCTCGTCGCGCGCTTCACTTCGCACGTCCTGCATTTTGCGCCGCGCCGATTTCTCCAACTGCCCGCGCAGCTCGCGTTCTTTCACCGCTTCCACGACGCGCGCAACATTTTCATCGAAACGCTTCTGCATCTCCGCGAATTGCGCTTCCAGCTCCTTGATGCGTTTCTGCTGCCGCTCGACCCACTCGGTACGAAGTTTTTTGCGTTCTTCCTCGAGCGCATGCCGCTCAGCGGCCATCTGCTTCTGCAGGTGGTCCAGCTCGTCGCGGCTGCGATGCAAATATGCAATCAAGTCGGCGGCCTCGCGCGATTCGGGAGTGAGCAGCGACCGCGCGCGCTCGATAATCCCTGTAGCGATCCCGAGCCGCTGCGCGACGGCAATTCCGCTCGACCCGCCGGGCACGCCAACCATCAACCGGTACGTCGGCCGCAGATTCACATCATCAAACTCGACTGCTGCATTCACTACTCCCGGGGTCGTCGACGCGTATGTTTTCAGCCGGTCATGATGCGTCGTCGCCAGCACGATGCACTTCTTCGCGCGAAATTCATCGAGCAACGCCACTGCCAGTGCGGCGCCTTCCTCCGGCGCCGTGCCCGTGCCCATTTCGTCCACCAGCACGAGCGATTGCGGCGTTGCTGCTTCCAGCATGGCCTTCAAGTTCAGCATGTGCGCCGAAAACGTGGACAAATCCGCCGCGATCGATTGCTCGTCGCCGATGTCCACCAGCAGGCGATCGAAGATCGGCAACACCGCGCGCTGCGCCGCCACGGGAATCCCCGATTGCGCCGCCAGCGCCGCCATGCCCGTGGTTTTCAGCGCCACGGTTTTTCCGCCGGTGTTCGGGCCGCTGATGACCAGCACACGCTCTTCTCCTCCCAGGGCAAGCGACATGGGAACGATGGCGCGATTCTCTTTTCGCAATTTATCTTCGAGCACCGGATGCCGCGCGTCCACCAACCGCAATTCACTCGCTTCGGAGAATTCCGGAATCGCCGCGTCGAATTCCTGCGCGAACCGCGCTCGTGCAAAGACGCTGTCCAACTCCGCAATCGTTTCCACGGAAGCCACGAGCGTTCCTCGAACTGCCTGTAATTTCTCCGTCAGCTCGCGCAAAATCCGGACGATTTCCGCGGCCTCGTCTTCGCCAAGCTGCACCAGCTGATTGTTCGTTTCAACGGTTTCGAATGGCTCCATGAAAACCGTCTGTCCCGTGCCGCTGGCGCCGTGTACTACCCCCGGTACGCTGCGCCGCTGTTCCGCGCGAACGGGAATCACAAAACGCTCGTTGCGTAGCGTGACGTAGTCTTCGCCGGCTTCCGCGTTTCGCGATCGCAGAATCTGCTTCAGCGTTTTCTGGATGGATTCGCGCGTCTGCGTGATGCTCACGCGAATCCGGCGCAGCGTGGACGATGCGTCATCGCTGATCTCACCGTTCGGCAGCACGCACCGCCGGATGGCCGCATGCACATCGCGAAAATCGCTCAGAGCCTCAGCCCGCGCCGCCAGCAAGGGAAACTTTGCTGCTTCTTCGCGAAATTGCTGCCGCAGCCATCCTGATGTTTCCAGAAGCGATGCCGCATCCAGAAATTCTCCCGGCTCCAGCACCATGCCCGGACCTTCGAGCTTTTCGAGCCAGCCTTGCGGATCTGCCAAAGCTCCAAATCCCAATTCGCGCCCTGCGCGCAGCCACTCCCGCGCTTCGCGGATGAACGCAAACGCGGATTCCAGCACCGCGCGATCCGTGCATGGCTCGAGCGCATCCACTGCTCGCCGCCCCGGGGCACAGGTCGTCCGCAGCCGCAGCAATTCCCGCAGCTTGTCAAATTCCAATACGTCTTGTGCCGTGCGTGACATGGTTGTCAGTGATTCAGGAAGACTGCTTCAAACTATTCTGCAGGTAGCTTGCTGCATCGCCCGGTGTAGCCGCCAGGTGCACGAGCCGCCCATTCGCTTCGCCCCACGGCGCCGGGTGTCCGAGCTCGACTTCCCGGACGCGATCCAGGAGCGGTTGCCAAAAATTTCCGAGGACCGCAAATGGTTTCGCGTTCATTACCGATTTGTTCAGCATCTCCCACACGACTGCAAGCTCTACTAGAGTCCCGGTTCCACCTTTGCAGGCCACGAATCCGTCCGCCAACCGGATTAGTTCGAACAGCCTTTCTTGCCAGGTCTTCATGCGTACTTCGACGTCAATCCATGGATTAGGCTTCGCATTCTCAAAAAACTCAGCGGTCACACCATAGGTTTTTCCGCCGCTTTCTTTTGCGCCGCGCGAAACCGCTTCCATCACCCCGCCGTACGCGCCGCTGCAGACCGCGAAACCGTGCTTCGCCAAAGCTCGCCCGAGCACACGCGCTTCGTCATAATCCATGTCTCCTTCACGGGGCCGCGAACTTCCAAACACCGTGACGATCTGCTCTTTGCTCATGACCCGGCCGCCCGATTCACTGCGGACGCTTCTGTTTCCCTGCGCGCCTCGCCGGAGCCACGTTGAACTCCTCGATCATCGCCACGCACAGCCCCGTGAGGGCATCCGCCGCTTCGTGGCTCTTCCCGCCCTGATTGTTGCTCAAGAACGAAAAGATCAGCCGCCGTCCGCCTAGAGTTTCTGCAAATCCCGAGAGCGTTCTCACATGCTCCACTGATCCAGTCTTCGCGTGAATACGCCCCGCGGCCGGCGTATTCTTCATGCGGTCCTCCAGCGTGCCATCCACTCCCGCTACCGGCAGCGAGTCGTAGTACGGCAAAAACCAGGGCTGCTTCTGCGCAAAGCCCAGCAACGTCACAACGGCCCTCGGCGTCACCAGATCGTGCCGCGACAGTCCGGAAGCATCGGTCTGAACCACGTCCCCTGGCGCAATTCCCACCTGCGCATAAAAATCCGCGGGAACCTTCATCAATTCCTCCGGCGTATTCCACCGGCCGTTCTGGCGTGCGGCGGTGCGCACAAGCATTTCGGTGTGAAGATTCTGGCTGATCTTATTCACCAGCTTCACAGAATCTCCGAGCGGGACCGAAACGTGTTCCGCTAATACCGTTGGCGCGCCCGGAGCTTCCACGGAATTGTGCTGCGCCCGCGCGACGCCACCTATTATTATTCCCCGCTCCTCCAGCATGCGTTTCAAGAGCGCCGCCGCATGTTGCGCCGGCTCTTCAATGGCCAGGACCAGCTTTCGCGGCGTGCTTCGCGCCGGAAGCGTGCCTTTCACCACCACGATATTCGCGCCCGGGTCGCGTGTCAGCGTCAAATCCGACTTCACATCCGCCGCGGAAGTGACCACGCGGTTCTCGACGGTGAAATCCGGCGTAGCGGGGCTCACTACAGCTTGCACCGCATTCCCCGCCTGCTCGCCGGGCGTGAGGGTCAGCGTCACGGTGTTGTCGTTCACCACGATGGATGAAATCGCCGCGCCGTACTCCCATACCATGTCGTCGATTTCCCAGCCATTCGGATAACGCTCGCGCGGAAAATAGCTGTCGTCGCCGACCACGTCGCCGGAAATCTCCTTTACGCCCTTCGCCACCAGCGCATCAGCCAGTTGCGCGAGCGCCTTCTCCGGCGGCCCATCAAACTCTTCCTTCAATTCGTACGGAAATCTTCGATTCGAAAGATTCGGATCGCCCCGCCCGACCAGCACAACATCTCCCGCTAATATCCGCTCGTCAGAAATCGTGCCACGTGTTTCCAATGTCGTTCGGAACCGGTAATCGGACCCGAGTTTGGCCAGCGCCAGCGCGGTGCTGAAGAGTTTCATGTTTGAGGCCGGCAGGAAATAGCGGTCCGCGTTCTGCTCGAAAAGCGTTTCTCCGCTTTCGGCTTCGACAATCAGGAGTCCCCACTCCCCTTTGCTGGCAGGGGCGGATCCCAGCAATGCTTCCGCTCGCACCGCAAATTTTGCGGTGGCCTTCCTCGCTGCGGTGCTTGGTTTCTTTGCAGCACCGTGAGCCGCGTCCGTGCCCGGTTTCGATTGCGCATGCAACCTTGATGTGCCGCTCCCGAACACAACCATCAAGTTCGCCAACATTACCGCCAACCGTCGCGCCGCAGTTTTTTCTATTTTCATCTTTGGCTCGCTGCTCGATCTTGCCGGAAAAGTATAGTCGAAAGGCAACGCAATCCATCCCCCGCACGTCTTACCAAAGGAACGAACCCCCGAATTCTAGCCCCTTCCACCAGGCCCTGTAGTTGCACCTGACCCACGGGCACTCTATGATGTTGTTGCCCAGAAAACTAAGAAGAGGTGAAGCGTGATAAAGCGAATGATGTCCTGTCTGACGGCCCTGGCGTTGGTCGCCCTGCCGCTATCGGCGCAGATTGACAAAAAAGAGGCGGCGCGCCTCGAGAATTGCGGCATGGTAATCAAGGAAGTCATGGATATTCCCGATGACATTCCGCAAGACCTGATTGATAAAGCGGAATGCGTCATCGTCTATCCGTCGGTTCTGAAGGCAGCATTCGGCATCGGCGGTAGTTACGGCCGCGGCGCGATGACCTGCCGCAGCGGTGAGCATTTCACCGGTCCTTGGAGCGCACCCACTATGATGGCTCTCGAAGGCGCCAGCATCGGCTTCCAGCTTGGCGGCGAAGCCACGGATTTCGTTCTGCTGGTTATGAATCCGCGCGGCGCTCGGGCCATCCTGAGCAGTAAGGTGAAGCTTGGCGCAGACGCGTCGGCAGCAGCGGGTCCCAAGGGCCGCACCGCCAATGCCTCCACGGATGCCACTATGCGCGCTGAAGTTTTGAGCTATTCGCGCGCTCGCGGCCTCTTTGCCGGCGTCTCCCTGGAAGGCTCCACAGTCCGGCCGGACAATGACGCCAACGAGCGGGTCTACGGCAAAAAAGTAGATGCGAAGAACATCGTTTTCAAAGGCGCAGTGCCGGTGCCTCCTCCCGCGCAGAAGCTTGTTGGCTACCTCAACCATAAGTCACCCAAGAACTTGTCCGACCCAAACTCCCTGAAGGAATAGTTCAGGGCTCAACGCTTGTGGTGGAACGCCTCGGCTAGTGCCGGGGCGTTCGCTTTTTTGGCCCACAAAGCCTGGAGCAACTTAGATCTTGACAGAGCGTACATACCTGACTTATAGTCATGAATGAGTATAAGTCATTATGCCTCGTCGCACTCTAAGTTCATCAGGCTCTGAGAAGAAATCGGCTGCTTCCGCTCCCGGACGCCGCCAACGCCGAAGCGCTGAAATCCGCAAACGCCTTTTTCGCGCCGCGCTGAGCCTGTTCGCCGAAAAGGGCTTCGCCGAAACCACCGTCGAAGACATCACGAATGCGGCCGACGTCGGCAAAGGCACTTTTTTCAATCATTTCCCGAGCAAGGATCACATCCTGCTGGCCTTCGGAGAGATGCAGCTGGGCAAGCTGGAGGCCGCCATCGAACAGGCGCGGCAAACCAACGCCCTCATGCCCGATTTTCTTCGCGGACTCGGCGTTCGAATGACCCAGGAGCCCGCCCGCAACCCCGCTCTGATCCGGGTCTTGCTCCAGGCTTATCTCTCCACGACTCCGGTCCGCGCAGCCATGCTGGATTTGCAGAAGCGCGTTCACACCCTGCAGACCCAGATGATGCAGCTCGGCCAGGATCGCGGAGAAATCCGCAAGGATCTTCCCGCCGCGGAGCTGGCCCACGTTTTTCGGCAGACTATTTTCGGCACACTTTTGATCTGGTCTTTGTATGGCGACTCGACCTTGCAGGCGCGCATCGAATCGGCCTTCGACGTGGTCTGGACCGGCCTGGCGCCCCGGCAAGAATCCGCCCCGCCATCACAAATTTCATCCTTGAGCCCGGGAGAGTAGTTTCATGAACCGCAAGCGCATTTTCATCATTCTCGCAATCGTCGTGGCCGTGGCGGCTACCGGGATGTATGCCGGATGGTTCCGCAAGGATTCCACGTTACAAGGCTCCGGCACCGTGGAAGCTCGCAATATTCGCGTGGGCTCCAAAATCGGCGGGCGCATCGATAAAGTTCTCGTTCGCGAAGGCGATTCCGTGCAACTGGGGCAAGTCCTGATCACTTTCGACGACAAGGAACTGCAAGCGGCGCTGGAGCAATCGCGCGCGGGCGCCGAAAAAGCGCAACGGGGCTATCGCCCCGAGGAAATCGCTGAAGCGCGGGCGGCCGCGGCCCAGGCCAAAGCCGATTACGATATGAAAAGGAACGGCTACCGCAAGGAAGATATTGACGCCGCGCAAGCCGAACTCGATCGCGCCACAGCCGACGAAACCCGCACGCATCTCGACTTCGACCGCTATGAAGCACTGGCAAAAAAAGATCTCGTCTCCAAACAGCAGCGCGATACAGCCGAAGCCAACTGGAAAATGGCCCTGGCGCAGCGGGACAACGACCAGCACAAGCTCGACGAGCTTCACCACGGCTATCGCCCGGAAGAAATCGCCTCCGCCGAAGCTCATTATCAGCAAGCGCGGGCCACGCTGGAAAAACTGGAACACGGCAATCGCCGCGAGGATGTGGACCTCGCCAAGGCGGGCTTGTCTTACGACGAAGCGCGATTCCGCGAGCGCCAGGTCGTCGCTCCGTCCGCTGCGATCGTGGAAGTTCTCGACGTGCGCCCCGGTGACCTGATCGCTCCCAACACGCCCGTCGCCACGCTTTTGGAAAAAGATCAAATTTACGTGCGTATCTACATTCCCGAAACCGAGTATGGCCGCCTCAAGCTCGGGCAAAAAGCCGAAGTCCGCGTCGATGCCTTCCCCAACACCGTTTTCGAAGGAGTCCTCGAACAGATCAACCAGCAGGCTGAATTCCTCCCGCGCAACGTGCAGACCCGCGAGGAGCGCGTGCACCAGGTTTTTGGCGTAAAAATCCGCATCAATGATCCCGCCGGCCGCGTGCTCGCTGGCATGGCTGCCGACGTAAAACTCAAAGAGGCGAATTAAGCCGATGGCCACCGCGCCGATAAATTCCGCAGAAGCGGCCATCTCCGCCGAACATCTGGTCCGGCGTTTCGGGAATTTCACCGCCGTCAACGACGTCAGCTTCCGCGTCGAAAAAGGCGAAATCTTCGGCTTCCTCGGCCCCAACGGCAGCGGAAAAACCACCGTTATCAAAATGCTCACCGGGCTCCTGCCTCTCAGCGAAGGCTCCGCTCGTGTTGAAGGGCTCGACGTTCGAACGGACTCCGAAGGCATCCGCGAGCGCATCGGCTACATGTCGCAGAATTTCAGCCTCTACTACGACCTCACCGTCGCGGAAAATCTGCAGTTCTACGGCCGCGTCTACGGCCTCGATCCTGCGCGCCTCAAGCAGCGCATCGACGAAATCGTCCAGCTCAATGGACTCGCGCCCTATTTGAACCGCTTGTCAGCGCAGCTTTCCGGCGGTTGGAAGCAGCGCCTGGCCCTCGGCTGCGCCATGTTGCACGAACCCAAGCTGCTTTTTCTCGACGAGCCCACAGCCGGCATTGACCCCGTCGCGCGACGTCAGTTGTGGGATCTCCTCTTCGAACTCTCCGGGCACGGCATCACGTTTTTCGTCACCACACACTATATGGACGAAGCCGAGCGCTGCAGCCACGTCGCCTACATCTATTACGGCAAACTGATCGCCGACGGCACGCCCAATTCGCTGCGGGAACTTCCTGAAGTCCAACCTCCCGGCACGTTGCGCGTGGAAATTACCACGCCTGAAGTCACGCGCGCTCTGCGCTTCGCCCGGCAGATTCCGGGTATTCGTAGCGCCACGATTTTCGGACAATCCATCCACGCGCTGATCGACGACCACTTCAACCTCGAGGAGTTGCACGAACAGCTTCTGAAAAATGGCATTGCCGTCGGAGAAATTCGCCCTCTCGCCGCGAGCCTCGAGGACGTTTTTGTCGAACTCACCAACAAGCATCAAGCGCTGTTGGAGACGACCCGTGTTTGATCTCTTCCGCGGATTCGGGGCCATCTTCTATAAGGAAGCGCTGCATGTGCGCCGTGACGCGGGCACGCTGTTTTTCTCGCTTACCATGCCGTTGCTGCAGATGTTTCTGCTCGGCTTTGGCGTGGACACCAACATCCGCCAGATCAATACCGTCGTTTACAACGCCGATGGCCGCCGCGAAAGCCGCGAGCTGATCGACCGCATGAAAAATTCCGACACTTTTCACGTCATCAGCTACGCTGAAAACGACCACGATTTGAACGACCTGATCATCGCCGGCAAAGCCCGGGTCGGTATCAAGATCCCCGTCGACTATTCCGACCGTCTGCTTCACAACATGAGCGCCCAGGTCCTAGTGCTCATTGACGGCTCGGACTCCTCCGTCGCCGGCCAGGCCATCAACGTCACCAACGCCATCGGCCTCGATGAATCGCTCCGCCGCGTGCTGCAGGATCGTTCCACATTTGCCGTGGACATGCGCCCCAAGCTGCTCTTCAACCCGGACTCCCGCTCGCCGAATTTCTTTCTGCCCGGGCTCACCGCCATCATGCTTCTCAACGTCACAACATTTCTTACAGCGTTTTCTATCGTCCGAGAAAAAGAGCGCGGCACCCTCGAGCAACTCTTTGTGACGCCCGTTCGCCCGTATGGTCTTCTCCTCGGCAAATTGCTTCCCTATCTGGGCATCGGCTTCTTCGAACTCTGCTTGATTCTTTTCTTCATGCGCTTCGTGTTCCAGGTCCCCATCCACGGAAGCGTCTTCTTGCTCGCGATTCTCGCGCTGCCCTATCTCTTCGCCGCTCTCTCGCTGGGCATTCTCATCTCCAGCAAGGCGAATTCCCAGGCGGAAGCCATGCAGCTCGCTTTTCTTCCGATTCTGCCCAGTGTTTTCTTCTCCGGTTATATTTTCCCGCGTGAAACCATGCCGGCGATCTTCAAACCCATCAGCTACATGATTCCCGCGACGTATTTCATCAATATCACGCGCGGGGTCATTCTTCGTGGTGCCGGCATCAAGCATCTCTGGACCGACGGCCTAGCACTGTTCGCCATCGGCACTATTCTTCTGGTTCTCGCGGCCCGCCGCTTCCAAAAGAAAGTCATCATGGCCTGAAGGAGCTCATTTAAAAGGCTTTAACTCTCCTCGAATGGATCGACCGCGCTTGCCTCTTGACATTTGACATCTAAATGATATCATTTCGATATGGACCTTGCGCTTCTATCGAAAGGAACTCTCCATGAACACCACTCTCTCCACAACCAGCCATGAGCGTGCGGTCTCCGTACCCAGCGGCTGGATCATGCTTCCCGTTCTGATTGTGTTTCTCCTTGGCGACATCGCTCTCCTGGTTTTTGCCATTAGGGACGGTGTCGAGACTACCGGGCAGCCTCATGTTGGTTTGCTCGTGCTCGCTCTCCTGCTCGTACCGGTTTTCATCGTGATGCTGACCGGTTTCTTCACGCTGCAGCCGAACGAAGCGCGCGTGCTTGTGCTTTTCGGCGACTATAAAGGCACCGTGCGTACCAGCGGCTTCCACTGGGGCAATCCCTTCTATACCAACGGGCCGGGACAGATGGGCATGCTGGCGCAGGCTGCCGCGCTACAAGGCAAACTTGCGGGCGCAAAGCCAGGCTCCGCTGCTTCCACGCAGAAAATGAGCCGCAACAAGATTTCGCTACGCGCCCGCACCCTGAACGGCGACAAGTTGAAGGTCAACGACAAGCGCGGCAATCCCATCGAAATCGCCGCCGTGGTCGTCTGGCGTGTCGGCGACACCGCGCAAGCCACCTTCGACGTGGAGAACTACGAGAATTACGTTTCTACCCAGAGTGAATCCGCACTGCGCCACCTGGCCAGCATGTATTCCTACGACTATGGCGAAGAACACGAAATCACTCTTCGCAGCAACGTCGGCGAAGTCTCGCAGGCCCTTCGCGCCGAGCTTCAGGAGCGTTTGGCCAAGGCGGGTGTTGCCGTTGACGAAGCGCGCCTGACACACCTCGCCTACGCACCAGAAATCGCCCAGGCCATGCTGCGCCGGCAGCAGGCCGAAGCCGTCATCGCCGCGCGCCAGAAAATCGTGCAGGGTGCCGTCAGCATGGTGGACATGGCCCTCAAGGAGCTCGCCGAAAAGCACGTCGTTGTGCTCGACGATGAGCGCAAAGCCGCCATGGTCAGCAATCTCATGGTCGTTCTTTGCGGGGAATCGGAAGTCCACCCCGTGATCAACGCCGGAACGCTTTACAACTGATCGGCAGGGATGATGGAACGAAAATCTTTCCTTCTACGCATCGATCCTGCGCTCTGGGCGGAACTGGAGGCCTGGGCGCAGGACGAATTGCGCAGCGTTAACGGACAGATTGAATATCTCCTCCGCCAGGCCGCGCAGAAGCGAAGAGGGAGCAAGCCGCCGCAGTCTCCGCCCTCTCCTGAGCTGCCACCGGTCGAACCGTAGCGGCTTCGCTCAGTTGCCCTTGTGAAGAAAGGTTTTTGTCGTTGCCGTTGATCTTTGAATTCATTTTTCGACGCGGAAGGGGGCCTTTATGGCAAGCGAACAGATTGGTAGTGGAGCAAGCCCGGATAATGCAGCCCATTGGCCGGCAACCGTCGCCTCGCTGTCTGCGGGCGCTGCATTCCTTGCGCTGTGGTTCTGGCTGCTGCCGTCCTGGCTCGGCTTTCAGGTTGACACAGCTGGTGCGGCGCGCTGGCGGTGGATTGCGGCTGTTCCAGCAGTCTTCGGTTTCGCGGTGGCGCTACGATGCATTTGGGACTTCGGACGAACGGGACGCGGAACGCCGGTGCCCGTTGCTCCCCCTCAGAACCTGGTGATGGTGGGCTTCTATCGGTATGTACGGAACCCGATGTATGTAGGGTTCTTCACGGGCTGGTTCAGTCTGTGGGTGATTTTTGGAAGAGCAAATCGGGACGCACTTATTGTGGCGCTGGTGGCCGTCGTAGCAGTTGTCTTGTTCGTGCGATTTTACGAAGAACCAACGCTACGCGACAACTTCGATGGGGATTATGAGGAATATTGCAGAAATGTCCGCCGATGGGTGCCGCGAATGCACGCTTGGATCAAGTAAGAGAGTTTTGGTCTGGGAGTAATATCAAGAGTTGCCTTCTCGCAAAATGCGCTTCCTTCAGTTGCTCGCATAGCGCGCGAACTCGAAATTCATCGCCGCTTTTCGCGGAGCTCTTTTGTCTTTTCCACCTCCGCAGCGTATTCTGCAGGACTGTTCAACGCCTAAGGAGATTCCGTGTCCTGTCCGATCTGCGAGAAGCGCAAACCCGAGCGCTTCTGTCCCGCCAAGGGCGAGAAGATTTGCGCCGTCTGCTGCGGCACCGAACGCGAAGTCAGCATCGATTGCCCGTCGGACTGCTCTTATCTCGTAGCCGCCCACCGCTATGAAAACGAGCATCAGCGCTCACTCCCCGCGGATACTCCCTTACTCGAAGAAAAAATCCCGCAGGACACCGTTTATGCGCAGCAGCAACTCATGTCCGCGCTCGCCTTTTCCATTGCCAAATTCTGCGCGGTTCAACCTTCCGCCACAGACCCTGACGTCCTCGCCGCCCTCCAGGCCCTCGCGCAAACTTACAAGACGCTAGGCTCCGGAATCATCTACGAGAAACCGCCGGACGCGCCCCTTCCCCGGGAGCTCTACGGCGCGTTGATCGCCCTTCTCACCGAAATCAAAAAGCAGCAGGCCGAGCGGGCCAATTCTGCAGCCTGGAAAGATTCTGAAGTTTTCTTTTTGCTGGTTTTTCTCTACCGCATGGGTTTGCTGCGCACCAACGGTCGACCGCGCTCGCGCCGCTTCATCGAATTCCTTCGCGCGCAATTTTCCCAAGCGCCCGAGCTCAAGCGTGAAGAGTCCCGCATCATCGTCCCGTAGTTTTTGGAGTGCGGCAGCCCAGCTCCCGCTTTTCTGACCATCACCACGGGAGCCGTGCTATCCCGCCGCGCAAACTTGCGCCGTCGGTAGCTGCTCGGTCGCCGCATTCCATGATAGCGACATCTGAGAACGCCGAGGTGTTCGGGTGGTCGTAATCCACGGGCGCGACGCAAAACCACACTTCGCGCGAATTCGCGAGACGCGCTCGGAAGCCTTGCGCCGGTACTCCTCCGGTGCATAGCCATTTTTCGCGTACCACTGTTCATATTGCTTCGCCAGCCGCGGAAATTTCTCCCGCACAAAGGGCAGGAACTGCTTCGCTGAAGACGGCATCAGGAACAGCACGCCCGAGAAAAACCACTGCGCTCCTGCCTCCCGCGCGGCCTCAGCGACTGCCTCGAGATCTCCATCGCGATCCGTGATCCCTGGTATCAGCGGTGAAGCGGAAACTCCCACCGCCAGCCCTGCCTCGCGCAATTGCTTCACCGCCGCCAATCGTAAATCCGGCCGGGGCGCGCGCGGCTCCAGAAGACGCGCCAGCCGCGGCCGTAGCGTCGTGATCGTAATATCGATCGCCAGGTCCGACCGCGCCGCAATGCGTTGCAGCACGTCAATGTCGCGCACGATCTGATTCGACTTGGTGATGATCGAAATGCTCAGCCCTTCGCGTGTTGCCAGCTCCTCCAGGCACGACCGCGTGACGCCGTACTCCCGCTCCGCAGGCTGGTAGGGATCCGTCGCCGTCCCGATGGCGATATGGTCCGCTCTTTCCCCGCCCGATCTCTCCGAGGTATAGGAATACTTCCGCGAAATATCATGCGCCAGCAACGGCGCCGCATCCTTCTTCACATAAATCTTTTTCTCGAATTCCGACCCGTCCAGCTCCATATATTCATGTGTGTACCGCGCGTAGCAGTATTTGCAAGCAAACTCGCATCCGCGGTAAGGATTGATCGTCCATTCGAATGGCACGCGGTTCGAATCGCAGCGGTTCAGAATCGACTTCACCGGCAAAAAAAAATACTCCGGCTTTTCCGCCGAGTTCCGTCGCGTTTCCGCGCGCGGAGAGGATGCTGCGAGGCGGGCGATGCCCACCAGCCGCGCTTGCGCGCGTTCGTGTGGCACTGCGGCAACATTTCGGACCGGGCCGTGCGCACGGCTTTGGGTTCCGTGCGAGGCCATTGACGACGGGGGGCAATCCGTCGTCGAGCGGTCCGAAATGCTGCCGCGATCGACTGTTTTAGATTCGACAGTCGATTGGTCCGCAAGCGGAGTACGCTCGCTGACCACCTGCATTGGGCTTACGTCTTCTGGACAATCAGGAAAGAGTCCTGCTGTGGTTGGTGAAACGCGGCGGCGATGGATAGCGATACCCACCGCCGATGAGGAGAGAACTGGAGACATAGCCCACCTCGAAGCACGTCAAAGTATTTCGCTTTTTGTTCGCTATGTCAATCTCTTTTTTCGCTTTTTATTCGTAGCATCGCGAATCGTGCGCGCATTGATCCCACGTCCTCTTCTCGGCGCAACACCACACCAGCGAACAATTGCCTCGTTCCGCTCCAGAGGTTATCCTCGTTGTCCGGAGAATGCTTTGACCATCTACTGGACAAGACATCTAGCTCTCGCGGCCGCAATTCTGTGTGGCGTTGTGGTTCCACGGCTCTCCTGCGGACAAGCGCAACCCACGCAGCCAGCCAAAAAGCCCCCCGCCGGGCCAGCTGGACCTCCCGCCCCTCAGTCCACGCACTACCCCATTCTTCTGCTCGCCTTCGGAGATGATCCCTCGTGGAGCCTTCGCATCGGCCTGAAGGGGCCCGAGCGCTTGGACCGCCCCAACTACCCTCCCATCCCTCTCGATCCCGCCGAAGTCACCCATGAAGCCGGCGCCGATTCCTGGACCTACCACGCCAAAGACTCCGCCACCGGAGCGGCCGTCGCCGTCCACCTTACGCGCGAGCCCTGCGCTGAAGCCGCTGCAGACCCGACGGCCGCTCCGCGCCCCTCGACGGGAAAGTACACCTTCAGCGCCACGGTTGATCACACCCAACTCGGCTCGCTGAAAGGCTGCGCACGCATCGCCGCCGAACTTTTTCCCAAGATCAACAATCAACCTGATGAGGCCGACGATGCCAACAAGAACAAGCTCCCCGCGCCGACCATCACCAATTTCAAGCCCCCCGTCGCTGTTGCGTATTTGAATCAGGTAGGTAATGTCGTTGTCAGCCGCGGTGCAGTCAAAAAGATTGCTGCTCCCTCAGGCTCCGAGCTGTCCCTTTCCCACGATGGCAAAAAACTCCTCTACACTCGCTCCGATTCAAAGAGCGGCCCCGATCGCACGATTGTCCTGTACGACTCCGATACAGGCAAATCGCAGGAATTGGTTCGCGGCCTTGTCCGTCAGGCGTTCTGGTCCCCCGATGATTCCCGCATTGCCTTTCTGAGGGCCCAAGACCACGCGTGGCAAGTCTGGGCCTTCCCTGCTGCCACACCGGAGACTGCCGGGCTCTTTTCTCCTCAGCCGGTGAACTCTCTCCACGGCTGGACCGACGGCCGCACGATTCTCGCCAGCGACATGCAAAACGCCTACTGGCTCAGCGAAGACAAACCTCTGCAAACCGTGGACCTCAAGGACATTTACGGTCCGACATTCCAGATCATGAGCTCCGACACGCTTCGCTTGCACCCCCTCAATTCCGATTTGCTCCTGGTCTCCGCCGATTACGTGTCCGCGCCGCCCGCGGGGCCAAAAGACACTATGGGCCTCACTGCTGGATTCTTTCTGTACGAATTGAAGTCCAAGCGCCGCACAGTCCTCCTCCCGCTGGATCAGTGGGGCCGCACCGCCGAATGGTCGCGTGACGGCCTTCAGGTTTTCTACACTCGACTCGTCGCTGGCGCGTCTTCAACCTTTCGCATCTTCTGGGACGGCACCGGCGTGCAGAAATTCGCATCCGGCACCTCACTTGTCGTTGGCCGCTAGCGATTTCGTCCGCAAAAATTAGAATCCCCTCAGGTTGGCGAGCTTCTGCTGCTTCCCTCCTTCCTCACAGTGACCACGTTCTCGCGCATTGGCCGATAAGGTGCAATCGGCGCCATTTTTGGTGCTTCTCACATAGCTTTGGGACTATACTAGTCCTGTGAGTACTACTCCCCCAGTCGAGCCTCGTCAGGTGGGCATTCTTGTCCTCGACAACGATGCCCAGGGTGCTAGTGCGGTCAAACAGATCCTAGACTCCGAAGGCTGGCGCGTCCGGAACGTCCAGGACACCAACCAGCTTCTTGCCGAACTCAAAACCGGGGAATGGTCCCTGGTCATCGCCAACGTCGCAATCACCGGTATAGACAGCCCGAGTTTCATCACTTTGCGCGAACTCGCCAGCGTCGCTCCCGAAGAGGGAGGCCGAATCCGCGCCCTCTACCTCGTCCCGGAAACAGGCGGAAGCCAATACATCGGCCATCTCGAGATCGGCCGCATGCCCTATGTCGTTCGCCCCTACCATCTTCACGACTTTCTCGAAAAAGTGAGCGACCTCCTAGTCGAAGTCAAAGCTATTGAGGCCCCTCTGCGCCAGGTCCGCCACGAGTTCGGCGCCCTGCGCAAGAAAAAGAAGCAAGCCGGCCGCTCCAACTCCATGTTCGCTTCACGCGATTCCTTTTCCTATACGGACGAAGAGCTCGCCGAGTACGAACGCCAGGAAGGTGAAGCCTCCAAGTCTCGCCGCAACAAGCCCCGCACCAACCTCGGCGGCACCGACCGTTGAGCTAGACATATCTCCTGTATTTCTTTATTCCTTAGCTCGTTACCTCATTCCCTCTTCCCCGTGCAAGGAATCTCCACCTTCTCGTTCTAACTCCGTGCCTTGCTCGCTGAGTTCTACGCACAGGAGGAATCCATGGAACGTTCGATCTTCGCCGCCTTCATCGGCTGCCTATTGGGAATAAGCACTCTGGGAGGATTAGCCTTTGTCTGGGGCCCACCCGCTTCGCCTCAACCTCCTCCTCCCTCGCGAATGGAGGGGGAGTGGCGTCTCCTCGAGCCCGTCACTTACGAAAATATTTCCGTTTTTCCGGTTGTGAGTTCGAACAGCCAGGACACCAGCGCCTTCCTCACCCTGGAAGAAGGCCTGGCCACCGGCGAAGTCATCGTTCGTGAGCATGGCTCAGAAGGCATGGTTCGCGGGCGCGATGGCCACGTGGTTTACTCTCCGCAGTACTACACCGGCGCCACCGTCAACCAGCTCGTGCTCATCAACCGCAGCAAACGACCCTTGCTTCTCCTCGCCGGCGAACTCGTCAGCGGCGGCAAGCAGGACCGCGTCATCGGCAAAGATCGCATCGTTCCCGTCAACGCTCCTCCGCTTCCTCTCGATGTTTTCTGTGTCGAGCACGGTCGCTGGACCGGCGTCTCACAACAATTCTCCGCCGCCAATACCATCGTCCATCCCAGCGTCCGCGAGAGAGCTGCCGTCGATCAGAAACAGCAGGAAGTCTGGGACGCCGTCCGCAGCGGCACCACCGCGAAGGCACCCCCCTCGGCTCCCGCTCCCCAAATGAGCATGCAAAGTATCCAGGGCGCGATTGCTGGCAACGGACGCACGGAAGCCTACGAGAAAATTTATGTCTCGGGCGCCGTTGGCGTTCCGATCGATGAATTCGTCGAGCAGGTGCAGCGCCGCTTCGCCAATGCAACATCCAATCTGAAAGGCGAACGCGTCATCGGTGTAGTCGTTGCTTACGGCGGTGAAGTCGCCTGGAGCGACATCTTTGCCTCCGGCGATCTGTTCGATCATTATTGGAACAAGCTGCTGCGCAGCTACGCCGTCGAAGCTCTCGCGCGGCCCACCTACCGTGCCGTCGCTTCACGCGACAACGCCGCGGAATTCCTGCGGCACCTCAACGGCCACATCACCGAGGAAACCGATCCCGGCGTCTATCGCTGGCGCGAAATCACCGAGGGCCGTCTCACCCAAATCGAACTAGACGCCCTTCAACCCAGAACCATCACGCTCCACCGGCTCCTCCTGCATCGCTCCAGCTAATCTCGGCGTCGGTAGGGGCACGATATATCGTGCCCCTGCTACTACAAAACTCTCTGTGGACTCCGTGCTTCGACCTGTGTTTTCTCTGAGTTAAATTTTTCCCTCTCTGCGTTTCCTCTGCGCCCTCTGCGTCTCCGCGTTAAATCTTTCTTAGTCTTTTGCCCTGTAGTCCATCCTCCGCACGATGCTGCGATCCGTCGTTGCATCCAGCAATTCTTTCACTGTCATTTTCAATCCCGGGTGCAGCACCTCCGCCGCAATTTCTGCCAGCGGCACCAGCACAAACCGCCTCAAATGCATCCGCGGATGCGGCACCTGCAGCTCCGCCGTATCAATCGTCTCCTGCCCATAAAGCAAAATATCCATGTCCATCAGCCGCGGCCCTTTCGCCACCAATTTCTTGCTCCCCATTCGCGTCTCGATCTCCCGCAGCTTGCGTAACAATTCCAGCGCTTGTACTTCCGTCTTCCCCTCTACCACGCAATTCAAAAACCACGCCTGCTCCAAATAATCGACCGGCTCGGTCTCATAGAACGCTGACACACGCGTCACGCGCACACCCGTGCGAGCCAGCGCCGCGATCCCCGCGCGCAAATTCGCCTCCCGGTCTCCTATGTTGGACCCCAGTGAAAAGTAAACCTTTTTCTCACCCAATTTCTTTCTTCCCTGCGTTGAACGCGGTCCAATAACCTGCGACAAGATAGTGGTAAATTGTGGGGAAGCTCTCTTCGACATGGGGTCCATCTGGTTCCGTCCCGTCGATGGCATAAATCGCGTCATCTTGGGGGCGGGAAACGATTTCTACGTGCTCTATATCTGTCCCAATTTTTATGAAACCCGCTCGGAACGTTGATGGTCCGATTTCAGTGCGGTCCAGAGAGGTCTCTCCTTTGATTTCCGTGACTCTCTCGAAACGCGAGAAAAATTGACGAAGCAACGGACCAAGTGACTGCAATGCCTCCGGGGGAGCTGGCTTTTCCACGATTCGATATTTCTCACCGCTAAGCAGGAGGGTCAATGCTTTCTGCTCCGCCTCCTGAAATGAAAGAGCGCGGACTGCCGCAAGTTCCTCCTCGATGCGACGGTAAGTCTTATCGGACTGCTTCCAGCGAACAAGGATCCGGACGAACCCGAAAAACAACAACGCTAACACGAGAAACGACACCACGAAGACGGCAGCGAATTGCCCCAAGTTACGGCCTGACATCAGGTAGGCAATAAGCAACGCTCCCGTGAAGATGCCGCCCCAGGTTTGAAATGTGAGCGAGTTATCAGAAAACATGCCTAAATCCTGACCAGCACGCCAAAACGACTACTTCACTATATCGGCGCCCGCCTTCGCGCATTGTCCATCCTGCGCGCTCGTCCCGCCGGAAACGCCAATTGCCCCGACAATCTTCCCATCCATCAACAGCGGAATCCCGCCTTCGACCGGAACCGCGCCTTGTAGCCGCAAAATGCGCAAACCATCTCCGCCCGCCGCCAACGCATCCTGCAGGGCCTTCGTCGGCCGCTTGAACAGCGCCGCCGACCGCGCCTTATCAATCGCCACGGTGGCGCTGCCCAACTGGGTATTGTCCATTTTCTCGTAGTAAACCAGGTTGCCCCCAGGGTCCACGATCGCCACCGCCATCGTCCAGTTGTTTTTCGCCGCTTCCGCCATCGCCGGTGCCGCCGCCTTCCTCGCATTTTCCAGACTGATCGGCATCCCATAGGGATTCGGCATTTGCGCCACTGCGCCAACCATCGCGCAAAGTCCAAACACAAACGTCACAACGGATCGCACCACCAGCTTCCGTGACATTCTCGTCCCTCCTCTGATTCGGACTACGACTACCAACGCGTCGAGATGCACCTTAGCCTAAATCAAATCCTGCGCGCAATTGTTCGATTATTTTCCGGGGATGAGTGTCGTCTGGCTGGCCACGCATTGCCACGTCTCATTGATCTTGATCCACGTATCCGTGAACCGCTCCCGCCGGACGTAGGGCTTTCCATTCTCCGAGCCCTTCACGCGAAACGTTCCCGTCACCACCGCCGCGTTCCCATAGACCTGCACGCTCGTGTGCTCCGTAACCACTTGTGACGGCTTGTAGTCCGGGGCTTTGATGCTTGCCAGAAACTCGCTTTTCGACGCCACACTGCCGTCAATGTCCACCGACACGAGTGTGTTCGCCAGCAGCATATCCAGCGCCTTCGCGTCCTTCTCTTCCAGCGCAAGATTCCACGCCTTCTCCAGCGCCAGCACCCGCCCGCCTTCATCACTCATGCTCTTCTGCTGCGTCCGCGGCACAGCTGCCTCCGCCACTGCGATCGCCACTCCCAGCACCAGTATCACCCCTGCCGCGATGCTTCTCTTCATACTCCGTGCCTCCACAGTATCTAGCTCTTGGTTTCCAACTGAAATTCGCTTCTAGAGTAGGACAGCTCTGCGGTCACACGCACAATTTCCGGCATCGAAGTTTCTGCTTCTGCAATTCGTTTGATGGCAGCACAGCCGCTACAGATCAGGATCAAATGGAGTGGGTTCTGCTTTTTTCTTCGCGGTTTTCGATCCGGATGGGCGGTGGCCCGTGGACGAAGTCGAGGCCCGCTATTTCCCCAGGCCCTTCAGCGCACGGTGCCGCAATCGGCCGAGTTCCCGGTTCAGGAAATGCTCGCGCCGGAAGAAAGGGAAGATTGGATTACGCCGGTTCTCCACTTTGCTACGCGCCTGCTTCAACCGAAAATCGTCGCCGAACCGTTCCAGCGCATCGTCCAGCTTATCCAGCGCCTTCTCGCGCAGCCCCGCGGAGGCATACACTTCTCCCAGATTCAGGTGAAACTGAATCTCGGTAGGTTTCAGTTGCAACGCAATTTCGCACAGCTCGTAGGCCTGAACCCACTTCCGATGGGCCCGCGCGATCGACAATCCCAGAAACGAAATGTAGTAAGGATTGTGCTGGTCGCATTCGAACGCGCGCCGCAATCTCACCAGCGCTTTTTTCGGGTAATCGTTCTTCAGCAGCTCAACACCCTTCTTGAACTCAACCATGGGATCGATCTCAACCGCTTCCTTGGTTCTTTCCGTTGCAAGTCCTAGGCTCATGGAGGTCCTCAGGTGAAGATTTTCACCAACGTACTAACCTAGGCGCATCCTTCGCGCGGAGTCTACTGTCCTGACGGTCAGTGTTTACCAGAAAGCGAAATCGTGGCTTCTATCTGCTGCCCACCGATAACCCATAACCGTTTAAGCTCAAATCGTCAGACGCGGGGCTGGCGTGTCAATGTCCAAAAGCCGGCCGGCTTGCGACCGTACACAGCCTGCGCTTTTAGGAAGCCGGGGTGAGCTTGCGCTCGTTCAGATAAGACGCCAAAGCGGTAGCGCTACCTATTGGATCCGCCAGTGCCACATAGCCGTCAGGTCGTACGAGATAAATGGCATTGTGCAGCAGACCAGCTCCACTCATCTCCGGGTGCCATGGAAAAACGTGCAGGGGCAATTTTCGACCGTCACACGCCGTCCGGATCTCTGGCGCGGCGTCGCCATAAACATGGACCTGCCAGTCCAGCGCACTCAGCGGCGCGAAGTTGTCACTCTCGACGCCGTTCACCTTCGTCTTCACCCAGGGCAAACGGTCACCGCCGTGAACCGTTCCTGTGGTGCCCTCGCTCAAGCTGCTTCCCCGGTAGTTCACTGCCGTCTGCGAGACCATGCGGAACAGGAAGCGTCGCATCGTCTTCAGCGTGAAAAAGAGCGGGATGAACAGCGGCACAAGGTGGAGTCGTATCAGCCGCGCCAACGCTCCGGAGCTCGTCACGCCCGTGAAGGCCTGATCGGTTGTGGCCACCAGGCGGCGGGCGAAGGCAATCCGCTCCGGCTCATAAGTGTCAAGAAGAGACCCGTCTGCGCGCCCGCGCAAAACGGCGGCTAGTTTCCAGGCAAGGTTCACCGCGTCGCCGATGCCCGTGTTCATGCCTTGCCCGCCTACGGGACTGTGGATGTGCGCGGCGTCGCCCAGCAAGAACGCACGCCCCTTGCGAAAATGATCGGCGACGCGATGGTGCACGTGGTAAGTCGAAAACCAGTTCACGCGCTCGACATCGATGCGGATCCATCCGATTACACGTTTGCTCACGTCGTTCCACGACAGGTTTTCGTGCTGCTGTTCGGCTTCCTCGCGCACCGTACCAATGAGTCGTGCGCGCCCCTTACCCTTAAGAGGGAACACCGCGAGAAAATCCGTTCTGTCCAGCGCCACGTGCAGTTCGCCATTCATAGTGGCTCCGCTCGCCTCAACATCAGCGACGTAGAAAAGGTGGGCGTACACCCCGCCTGGAAAACCCGTCCCAATGGCCGTACGCACGGTGGAGTGTGCCCCGTCGCAGCCCGCGATGTAGCTAGCCTCGCACGTTTCCAATGCCGCATCCAACCGCTTCAGGCGCGCGAGGACGCGGCCACTCGCTTCCTCGAAGCCCTGAAGCTCCGTCTGGCGCTCAACCTGTACGCCTTGCTCGGCCAGTCGATCAATCAGCAGACGCTCGTGCTCGTCCTGGGGGAAGATCAGCGCGTAAGGAAACGGACTTAGCCCCGCGCCCATCTCGCCGAACACGGCGTGTGCTGTCTTCTTTCCGGCCACCCAGAGATTCACGGCCATGGTCTTCCGCCCACGCTCGATGACGGCCTCGGCAAGCCCCATCTGGCCGTACAGTTCGAGCGTCCGTGCCTGCACGGCAAGTGCGCGCGATGTCGTCCCCGGCTCCGCCGTCTTGTCAATGATCCTCAGGCGCACGCCCAGCCGCGTCAGCCAAAGGGCCAGTACGAGGCCGGTCGGCCCTGCGCCGATGATGAGCACTTCTGGATCGCGAATCGACACTGCATTCATTTCGGAGCCAATCTGCCGGGAAACCAGTGGTCAGATTACCTTAGACTGCTAGCAAACTCACCGCCCTCTCAAGTAGCAGATCGTTTCCTATCTCTTTCTTCTTCAATCACTTATAATTTACCTTTACTTGGACGGTACTATTATGGTAACATCAGTCGTGTTAGTCAGCCTCCATCCTCGCCGATCCCGGCTAGACCCTTGCCATTCACATCCTTGCACACTCTTTTGCAAAACAGGGGGGTGCCCTGCAATTCAGATTTCCTTTCTTCACTCGCTCTTCAGCGCAAAGATCGCTTTTGGAAGCCTCCTGTTTTCAATAGGCTGCGCCCTCTTCCAAGTTCCGTATCCCGCAACTCCTTTGTTTGCCACTCTTACGAAAACTGCCGGCTGTACCCCCGACTTCCCATTTTGGGACTCAGCTCCGAAGGAGCACAACTGTTCTCACGGTCCATTGCACTTCGGAACCGCGGCGTTATTCTGGACTCAGCTATGTCGAGGTCTTCGCACGCATGAGGCTTGACCGCAAACTCGCTCTCAACTCGCTGGCAGCGATTGCCTTTCTCGCGGCGGCTCCCGGGACCCCCGCTGACGATACGGCTCGCGCGTCCGCGCTCTGCCCTATCGTGTATCCCGTGGATCCGTCTCCCACCGCGAAGGGTCTTCAGTACATCTTTTTCGGGAACGCCTTTTTTATCAACAAGCAGGGTTACCTTCTCACCGCCGCGCACGTTCTCAGCGCGTTTCGGAATGGCGGTGGGCAGCCGCACATCCTGGTGGACCGCCCCATGGCGCCGCCGCAACTGCTACCCGCAGAGTTGGTCGCCGTGGATTGGGAGCATGACGTCGCCGTGCTGCGCGTCACCCCCAATCCTTTCGAGGGAAAATATAGTGTGACCTTCCTGCCCCTCACTCCTGAGCGGCCGCTCCCGGGAGCTTCGGTGCTCGCCTTGGCCCTGCGTCCTGCCAGGATCCGCAATCCCCACACTTTTGAAGCCCCCGTCAAAGAGCGCTTTTATGCGCGCGTTCTGAATTACCAGTTCGCTCAGGAAGAAAAGGGCACGGGCGATACGGAACTGTTTCTCTTCAGCCACGAAGTCCTTCTCGGGCAGAGTGGCGCTCCCGTCCTCTCCGCCGATTCTCGCGAGGTCGTCGGCTTCGTGGATGGCCGCTGGCTGCACCCCGGTGCATCTGCCACACCCGATGAACCGTTGACGCCGACGCTGGGCGCTGCCGTGCGCATTCACTATGCGATTGCCCTGCTGCAGGAAAAAGGTATCGCCTGGCAAAGCGGCTCGACCGCCGCCGCAGGCAAGCAAGTCTCCGCGGACCAGAGCAAAAACTCCTCCGTCCCCCGTCCGCTTTCCCTGGTCGCCGCTCCCTTCCCAGCGCAGTCGCTCTCCGGAGGCGAAGTGATTTTCGACGCCCTCGTCAACGCCAGCGGCCAGCTCGAGGACATCAAGCTCGTGCAGGGCCAGAGTCCTTTCCGCGAAAAAACTCTCAGCGCCATGCGCACATGGACTTTTCAACCAGCCCATGTGGAGGGACACGCTGTCGAAGCAAGGATCGGCATCGCGTTCCAATTTCCCCAGACGTACCTGCCCGCGTCCACACGGCGCGCGCACTCTCACGAAGAACGTTTGGAGAATTCGCGGGAGCGCGGCGCGCTGCCTATCGTTACAGTCGAGCCAGACTCGCCGCCGGACGGCACCGCGGAGGGCAGCGTGATTTTGTTTGACCTCGTCGACAGCCAGGGCCACGCCACTTCTACTCAGGAGTTGTATGGATCGAATTCGCTGACCCCTGCGGCGGAAGCTGCCGCGCGGCAGTGGCAGTTTGCGCCGGGAAAACACACGGGAACGGAAACAGATTCGGCGGCCGTCGTCGTCATCATGTTTCGCCGGACCGCTGCGGCTGGCAACGTGGCTTCCGTGAAGAAATCGCTATGAAGCGGAATTCGATGGTTCAGAACAAGCGCGGCTGGCGCTTGGGCATTTCTCTGCCGAAATATTCATACGCGCGCGGAGTCGCCACGCGCCCCCGCGGCGTGCGGTCGATCAATCCGATTTGCATCAGGTAGGGCTCGTACATTTCCTCGATGGCGTCTTCTTCTTCGGAAAGCGCCGCCGCCAGCGTTCCCAGGCCAACTGGCCCGCCCGCGTATTTATCAAGCAGCGCGATCATCAAATTGCGGTCCACTTCGTCTAGGCCGCTTTCGTCCACGCCCAGCATGGCCAGGGCTTCCTGCGCCACCGCGCGCGTGATGCGTCCCGCAGCGCGCACCTCCGCAAAGTCCCTCGCGCGCCGCAATAACCGGTTCGCGATGCGCGGCGTTCCGCGGCATCGCCCCGCGATTTCTTCCGCGCCGCCTTCATCCATTTGGATATTCAGAATTTTTGCCGAACGGTGTGTGATGATCAGCAAATCTTCCGGCTCGTAAAAATCCAGCCGGTGCACGATGCCGAAGCGCGAGCGCAGCGGCGCGGTAATTAATCCCGCGCGCGTCGTCGCTCCGATCAAAGTAAAATGCCCCAGCGGAAACGGATGAATGCGAGCCCCTGGCCCCTGCCCGATGATGAGGTCCACGCGAAAATCTTCCATCGCCGGATAAAGCACTTCCTCCACCGCCGGCTGCAAACGGTGAATTTCATCGAGAAAAAAAACTTCTTTTTTCTCGAGCGAAGTCAATATCGCCGTCAAGTCACCCTTGCGTTCCAGCAGCGGCCCCGCGCTGGTTTTGATCGGCACATTCAGTTCGTTCGCAATGATTTGCGCGAGAGTGGTCTTTCCCAAACCCGGCGGCCCGTATAGCAAAACGTGATCCAGGGCTTCGCCGCGGCTGCGCGCCGCATCGATGGCGATCTGAATATTTTCCTTGACGCGTTTTTGCCCGATGTATTCGTCCAGCCGCTTGGGCCGCACGCTCACCTCGATGCGCGCGTCCTCGTCAAAGGCCTGCCCGGAGACAATCCGCTCCGGCTGTTTCTGTTGCATCATCCGTTTTGCCGTTCCATCCGCCATCTCTTCTCTTTGTACTCCGTGTCGCTTATCTCTGCGTCCTCTGTGTTAGGTTTTCCTCTTCCTACGGCCGCGCGGCTCGTCCCTTCGGGGCCGTCAGCGATTGCAACGCCGCGCGCAATAATTTTTCAAAATCTCCGACGCCCGTTTCGTGCTTGGCTTCTCCCACCGCGTTTTCCGCGCCGCGCGCATCGTAGCCGAGATTCACCAGCGCGGAGATTACGTCCGCCTCGACGCCCGCAGGCGAACCCGCCGCGGGTCTCCCCGCTTCCAGCGCCACGGATTCCAGTTTGTCTTTCAATTCCACAACCATGCGCTCAGCGGTTTTTCTTCCGACGCCGGGAATCTGAGTGAGCCGGGCGAGATCGCTTCCCCGAATTGCCGGCACCAGTTCTTCGACGCTCATTCCGCTCAAAATTTTCAGCGCGAGCGTCGGCCCCACTCCAGAAGCCGAAAGCAGCATCTCAAAAAAATGCTTTTCGCGCGCGGAAACAAATCCATAGAGCGCCAACGCATCTTCCCGCACATGCGTATAAATCAGAAGAGTCACTTCGGTGTGCAACTCGCCCAGCGCGGCGTAGGTGGAAAGCGGGACCTGCACGAGGTAGCCCACGCCGCCGACGTCCACGAGCACCTGATTCGGTCTTTTTTCTGCAAGCCGTCCGCGAAGCTGGCCAATCATCGCTCGCCAGTATTGTCGCTTTATCTTCGCCTGTCAACGCGGACAAAAGGGCCGTGCGCTTTAGCGGCACGTGGCTACGCGTTCGAATCACGGTTAGGAACTGGGCATTCGAATCGCGCATAACGCTATCGTTCCTGCCTGTTCTTGCCGGATAATCGATTTATCCATGCATTGGTGGTTTAACCGAGGTCTAGTTCGTGGACCCTTCCCAGGCTCCCGGGTGGAGCTGGCGGCTATACGCCGCGCTGGCTTTCGCACTTTTTCTGGCTCATGCAGTGCTGCTTTTCGCGGCGCCGCACTGGTCTGCCGAGCCGCTCCTGGCCAACCTGATCCAGCTCGGGTTCGGGGCTCTAGCGGCGGCAGCAGCGTGGCATGCCTCCCTTCGATCATCGGGATTCGTTAAGACATTCTGGCGGCTGCAGGCCTCAGGCTTCGTCATCTGGATGGCGGCACAGGGGCTTGCCACCGTGTACGACAGCGTCCTGCACAAATCCCTGAACGAACCCTGGCCAAGCGACATTCTGTATTTCCTGTGGATGACGCCGGCGTTTCTCTCACTTTTTCTCAACACCCGGCAAGACCGGGAATCCAGAGACTGGCAGGAATGGCTGGACTTCATTCAGGTCGGGATTCTGGTCGCGGCCTTGTATTTGTTCACGTTCGAAGTCCCCGCTCATTGGCAGCGCAGGGGTGTACCCATAACAGAGATCGCGCTGATGGTGGAGTGGAGCCGGGACGCGCTGCTGGTGAGCACCTTCGCGTTTCGTGCGATTGGAGCGCAAACGAAAGAAATACGCTCGCTGTTTGGTCGCATGGCTATTTTCTTTCTCTGTTATGCCAGCGCGGAATGTCCCTATCTGTATCACCAGGTCGTCGACCAGGTGCGGCCTGGAACGTGGTGGGATCTTCCATGGAGCTTTGCGCTGGGGGTAGGCGCGGTGCTCATTGCAACCTGCCCGTACACGGAGATCCAGAGGAATCTGGAACCTGCGCCGGTACGAGAGACCGACTGGAGACGATTGCGGATATTTCTGCGGCTTGTGCCGCTGGCGTTTCCGCTGGTGGTTCTGCTGATGGCGGCCGATATTGCCGAGGAGCAGCTCGCTCTGGCGGTTGTCGCGGTGCTGGCTTCCTTCACGTGCTCGAGCGTGCGCATTGTTTTAACTGAGCGCCAGCAGCGCCGGGCTTCGGAAGCTCTCGAAGAAAGGAACGCGCTGCTGAAGTCGATTTTTGACGGGACCGGGGATGCGCTCTTCATCAAGGACCTCGAGGGGCGTTACGTCATCGCGAATCAGACTTACGCGGATACGATGGGCACGACAGTGGAAGCAATCTCAGGAAGGTCTGCCGACCAACTGATCGACGCAGCAACCGCGAAACAGCTCATGGAAAAGGATCGCGCGGTGATGGAATCAGGCCGCGGGCAATCCTTCGAATACGAACTCACGATCAAGGACAGGCCACGGACATTTCTGACCACCAAAGCACCGCATCGCGACGCCAGTGGAAGAATCATCGGGGTGATTGGCGTTGTACGAGACATCACCGAATATCGCGCCATGGAAGAGCGCCTGCGCCAATCGCAGAAAATGGAAGCCATCGGGACGCTGGCGGGCGGGGTGGCGCACGACTTCAACAATATTCTGATGGTGATCAGCGGCTATGGATCGGTGCTCGCCGATGCCCTAGCCAGCGATCCCAAGCTGCGAGGGCACATCGAGCAGATTCAGAAGGCCAGCGAGAGGGCCGCGTCCCTAACGCGTCAACTGCTGGCGTTTAGCCGGAAACAAGCGATCCAGCCGGTGCCGCTCAACCTGAACGAGATTGTGACCGGCATCGAGAAACTTCTCCACCGCTTGATCAACGAAAACATCCATATTTCCACGAAGTTGTCGCCCGATCTCGGCACAGTGCTGGCAGACGCGGGGCAGATTGAGCAGGTGATCCTCAATCTTGCGGTGAACGCGCGTGACGCGATGCCGCAGGGCGGGCGATTCATGCTGGAAACGAGAAACGCGGAGTTCGCGAATTCCGGCGTTACTCCGAGCCATATGAAGCCCGGACGGTACGTGGAATTCATCGTCACCGACACGGGAATCGGGATGGGAGTGGATGTGCAAGCGCGGGTGTTCGAACCGTTTTTCACCACGAAGCCGGCCGGGAAAGGCACTGGACTTGGTCTTTCGACGGTGTACGGAATTGTTCAGCAGGCTAACGGACATGTGACGTTCACAAGCCAGCCGGGCGGAGGAACAACGTTTCGAATCTATTTGCCGCGCATCGATTCCGCGCAATCCGCGGCGGCACCGCCGGACGCGCGAGGAGCAGCGTTGGACGGCTCAGAGACGGTTCTGCTGGTAGAAGATGATGCCTCCGTTTGCGAGCTGGTCCGCGCGGTGCTCACCTCGCATGGCTATACGGTGCTCTCCGCGCGGCGGCCGAACGAAGCGGAGGCCCTCTGCGAAGCGAACCGAGATCGCATCGACCTACTACTTTCCGACGTGGTGATGCCCGAAATGAGCGGGGCGGAGCTTGCGAAACGGCTGACGGCGCACAACTCGCGGATGAAGATTTTGTTCATGTCCGGGTACATCGATGATTCGCTGATCCGCCAGGGAATCCAGGAGAAAGAAGTCGCCTTTCTGCAAAAACCATTTTCGCCGCTGAGTCTGGCAAAAAAGGTGAGAGAAGTTCTCGGCAGCCTGCGGGTGCGGTGACGCCCCGGCGGCCCTTTCAGGCGTTCGAACGCAGCTTTCAGGAAGCAGCGGTTGAGGAACGCGGCGTCTTTCGAATGCATATCGATACAGAAGGCGCAGCCGTTGATTTGCGAGGCGCGCAGCTTCAACAAGTGGAGCAGTTTGTGTTCAAGGCCACAGGTAGCCAGATATTTTTCCAGGTCATACATGGCTTTCAGTGCTTCGGGAGCGAATTTCAGGTAATGAATTCTGGGTTCCATTGAGAATCTCCTTCTTGTGAAAAGGATACTGCAAGTGGAACGGGACGAGAAAAAGAAGGATGTTTTGTGCGGCCGGGGGCAAGTGAAAGCCATTGAGGTTGATCCAGCCCGGGATGTAAAAATCTAGCGGCGGCTGCGATCCTTGCGAATGGCTTCGTCTATCAGAGCGTCGAGCTCGCTGCGCGTGAGCGTGACGTCATCGCCGGCAGTGTCGCCGGAGTCGCAGGTAATGGGCAATTCGGCGCCGCCGCCGGGCGGTGGCGCGACGAAATAGCGAGGGCGCGCGGCCATGAGCTTCGCAACTTCGCGGCCGGAAAGCAGCATGGGTTCGCCGGCCATTTCGGCGGCCAGGGTAATTTTCGCGCTGTGCTCGATGGTCTCCATTCGAAAGAAGGCGGTCAGGAGGTCCGGCCCGCAAGTGACGGCCCCGTGATTTGCGAGCAACATGGCATCGTAGTGGGGGACAAACGGCTCGATGGCAGCGCTCAATTCCGGCGTCCCCGGGGTCGCATACTGCACCAGGGGAATCTGCCCGAGCCCCACGATGACCTCGGGAAGAAGAGCGCGATTCAAAGCGCGTCCTGAAACCGCAAAGCCTGTGGCCGTCGGAGGATGGGCGTGGCAGATGGCGTTGACGTCGGGCCGCATGCGATAGAACAAAAGATGAATGGCCAATTCGGAAGAGTACTTGCGATGGCCGGAAAGCTGGCGGCCGTCGAGATCGGTAACGACGAGATCCTCCGGAGCAAGCGCACCTTTATTCATGCAGGTGGGAGTCGTAAGGATGCAGCCATCGTCGAGGCGCACGGAGATGTTGCCTTCGCAAGCGACGATATGTCCGCGTTCGTACATCCAGCGACCGGCGATACAAACATCGCGACGGTGCTGCAGCTCGTTCTTGGCGTGGCCTGGCAAGAGGGATTCCGGAGTCACGGTGGTGCTCCTTCCTGGCGCGGACTCTCTGTTCCGGGCCGTTCAAGGTGCAAGGATACAACCACATTCCGGCGCGGAGTTACGGAATGACTCATGCCAGCCCTCCCCAATAGGCGGCAAGAGAGGTAAAGAAATTAATACAAGTTGGCCTCAGAAGCTAGGCATAAATACCACGAAGCTTGAGGGCCTTGGCCACGCGGTCGATGGCCAGCATGTATGCGGCAATGCGGTTGTTGACCTTGTGCATTTCCGCAAAGCGCACGACTTCGTCGAAAGCGTTTTCCATATAGTCGAGCAGGCGCTCGTTGACTTCGCTCTCACGCCAGAAAAAGCCCTGGCGGTCCTGCACCCACTCGAAATAACTGACGGTAACGCCCCCGGCATTACAGAGAATGTCGGGCACAGTGAAGATGCCCTTGGCATCAATGATGGCATCAGCCTGCCAGGTCGTCGGACCGTTGGCGCCTTCGCAGAGAACCTTGGCCTGCACTTGCTTGGCATTCGTCTCGGTAATCTGGTTTTCGATGGCCGCAGGAATAGCGACTTCGCAAGGCTGGAAAAGCACATCTCGCGCGGTCATCTTTGCTCCGCCCCCAGGGAAATCCTGGAGCGGCTTTTTCTGTGTGTAGACCCAGTCGATCACTTTGGGGATATCGAAACCGTTCTCGGTATAGAGTCCGCCGCCGATGTCGGCGAGCCCGACGATTTTGTAGCCAGCTTTCTGCATCAGCTCGGCGGCCAGGGAGCCCACGTTGCCGAACCCCTGAACTACAACGCGGCAGCCTTCTTTTTTCATTCCTAATTTTGCGAGCGCCTTGTTGCAACAGATCATGACGCCGCGTCCGGTGGCTTCGCGGCGGCCGGCGGAGCCGCCAAGTTCGATGGGCTTGCCGGTGACAACCGCGGTTGTTGCTTCACCGACATGCATGGAATATGTGTCCATCACCCAAGCCATGGTTTGTTCGTTGGTACCCACGTCCGGAGCGGGGACGTCGCGCTCCGGTCCGAGCCAATCCGCCAGCTCCGCGGTGTAGCGGCGTGTGAGCCGCTCAAGTTCTCCGCGAGACATTTTGCGGGGGTCGCAAATCACGCCGCCCTTGGCGCCACCGAACGGAATATTTACGACGGCGCATTTCCAGGTCATCCAGGTAGCCAGCGCACGCACCTCGTCCAGCGAAACGTCGGGCGCAAAGCGGATTCCGCCCTTGCCGGGCCCGCGGACAGTGGAATGAAGTACGCGATAGCCTTTGAAGACTTCCAGCGTTCCATTGTCCATCCCAATGGGGATGTACAGGGTGATCTCTTTGCTCGGATATTTCAGATAGCGATAGAGGCCTTGCTCGAGGCCCAGTTTGTTCGCAGCAACTTCAAAACGCGCTTCGGCGTTCTGGTAGACATTCATCTCTTCCGGTACAGGCGCTGGCGACATGCGAAACTCTCCTTGGAAGCGTACTGCGATATGCCCGCGCATTCGAAAGGAACCAGAACAGGCTCCTCAGCGCGGGCGATGTTCACGAATGATGCAAATCTCTATCCGACCGAACCTCGACGGCCTTCGGCGCGAACGGTGAGGAATCTCTCCCGGGTTCTTCGGCTCTATCAGCCTTTGATTTGTCGCGCCAAGGAAGGTGAATTTCAGCGGTCTACCCTACCGCCAGACCTGCCATTTGGCCGGGGCGCCAGTATACGAACCTCTCCGGCCTGCTGCAAGGGACGGCGTGGTTACAGAGATGTGGGAACACCGAATCTACCGGTGTGTGACATGGCTCTTTAGCTGAAGTTGGTGATGAAAGATTATTGTAAACGGAACTGGACGGTTACGGTCAGATGCATCTGCACGGGCTTGTCATCCAAAGTTGCCGGTTGGTACTTCCACTGGCGCAAGGCATCCATAGCGGCCTGATGGAGCAAAGTCGGCCCGGAAATAATTTTCATGGTGGTGACGTGGCCAGTGGGATCGATCAGCGCGTCGATGAGCACGTCGCCGGAAACGTGCTGGCCTCTGGCAAGAGAAGGATAGACCGGGGGGACGCGAGTGAGCAGTTTGGCTGGCTTCACATCTCCACCGACCGGAAGGGGTGCTGCGGGAGAGGCGGGCTGCTTACCGTTGACGGCCAGTCCGGCCCCGAGAGCTGCGCTACTAGAATCTGATTCGTCGCCGCTCATGGCAAGTCCAGCATCGGCTTCTCCGTTGTCTTGCAGGTTACCGCGCCGGGTTACCTTTGGAGTTGCCAGGCGAACCTCACCCAGCGAAGGCTTTTTGGGCTGGGCTGGCAGAGGCTGAGCAGAAGCGGCGGCGTCCAGGGGCGAAGCACTCTTTTCCGGATTGGGAATCACTTCCTTGTTGTTCACAGGGGCATAAGCTGCGCCTGCGGGCGTGACTCCCGCGGGATTGGAGTTCGAGCTGGCTTGCGAAGGCAAATTGCCCTGCGCGGCGGAAGCCGTTTGTGCCGAAGGAATGGTCTGGGGTCCCGCGCTACCCTTGGCTTGGAACGTTTCGGCAGGCGCAGAAATCGCGGGCACTGGCTTGATTACTGCGGCTGCTGGAACGCCGGCAGACTGCTGGCGGAAATACCAATAACCGACGCCCGCGAAAATCAAGAGACCGGCGGCGATGGCCGTGAACATAAAGCCTTTGCCGGACTTGGCTGAACCGGCCGCTGCGACGTTATCGCTCGCGTCAATCCTGAGGTCACTGCCAAAGTTGGGCACCTGCAATTCGGGAACGTGCTCTTCTTCGGCAACGATGGCTGGAGCCGCAACGATCTCTTCGACAGTGGATTGCTCCGCGAGACGCTTCGATTTTTCTCTTTCGATGAGTTCCTGAGTGGAAGCGGGTGCCGCGGCGTTGCGCGCGAGCGGCTCGAGCCAGGAAGGAATTTTCAATTCTTCATCATCGAGCATGGATTTTGCGGGAGGCGACGCTACTTTTCCCGCCTCGACGGCGCGAACGGGCAGCGGCGCGGGTTCAGGCTTTGCGAATTCCAGGATCTTTGCCGCGACGTCAGGCTGCGCGCTGGTGGGGATCGCGGGGGGAGCGGGAGGAGCCGCTACCGGCTTGGCGGCCGACGATTCCATGAAAAGCATGCTGGAGAGTTGTTCTTGCAAACGCGCGGCCTGTTGTTTCAGCGCCGCGGTCTCCTGGTCGCTCGGGCTTGAAGGTGGCGGTGCGAGAGGAGCTTGCGCCGTGACAGGGCCCACTCCGGGCACGGAAGACAAGCCGGCGATTTCGAGTGCCGCGGGGGTTACCTGAGTTTGCGGAGGCGCTGAAAAAATGGAAGCTCGTGCATCAGGCGTGCGCGGCAGATCAAAGGTGGAAGAGATGGGGGAAACAGGCTTGACAGGCGGAGCACTCACAGCGAGATCTGGCATGAGAGAAGCCGGCGTGGCGGGCACATGCGCAACTGGCACTTCCGGTTTGGGCGCTGGGGAAACCGCGCTCACTGGAGCAAGTGGAGGAACAACAGGTCTCTGTGTCGGGATCTTGGGAGCGAAACTTGCCGGGAGAGGTTCGACTTTGGGCGCAACTGCGGGCGGCGCAACCGTGCGCGGCGCTGCGGGGGTAACGCTTGCGACGGGAGAGCCTAGCGCCGCGGACGTGTTCACGACGGCCTGTGGCCCCGAGCCGATACGATCCCCGGGGAAACGCATGCCCCAGAATCCGACCACGGACTCGGTAAATTCCAGCTCCACGTAACCGCTGACATTTCTGTAATTCTTTGACTTAACGACCTGGCAGACAACTTCCTTTTTAGTCTTTTCGTTAGTGAGGAAGAGCAGTTGGCCAGGAGTGACGGAAGAGGAGAGACGAATCACCGCACCGCTGCCGAAGATGAGGACGGTCTTGGTGGATTCGGAGAACGGCTCGCGCTTGTCGCTACCCTCGACGGTGCGAGCGCCGTTCACGCTGACCGGGACTTCCAGCGCAACGGGCTGGGGCTTATTGGCGTTGTCGGCGAGAACGGAAGCAGTGGCTGAACGACGCGCCGTGGTTTCCGTGGCGTGAGATTGGATTTCGTTTTCTTTGGCGATGGGTGCCATGGGGTGCTCACTCGCGAAGCAAGATTTTGTTGTTCGCACAGTACAAACAGAGATCCCCGCGAACATCTATATGGTGTGCTTCGGTGGAGAGAGGCAGCCATAGTACGCGCGTACTACAGTGGAAACACTGGCCTAAAGGACAGGGCGAAGGGACGGGAAAATAATTAGCGAGAGAGTGGAGGCTGGAATCTTTGGTCGATTTCGACCTGATATCCGGTGACGAGCTTGTTGGTTTCGCTGGCCATGCCGATGACGGCCTGGAGTTCCTTGAACATGGCATCGGTCATGCCCTTACCGAAGGCGGAAGCCGTGTGTGAGGCGATGCAGTAACGGCAATTGTTGGTGACGCTGACGGCGACGTAGATCAATTCCTTGGTGAGTGGGTCGAGAGCACCGGGCGCCATGATTTGCTTAATGCTGTCCCAGGTGCGTTGGAGGAGGGCGGGATCGTGGGCAATGGCTTTCCAGAAATTATTGATCCAGTCGGTCTTGCGGGTGGCCATGATGTCGTCGTAGATGGCGCGGACTTGCGGGCTTGCGTCGTGGTATTCGATCAGACCGAAGGTTGACATGGTGACTCCCTGATTCCAGAGAATGAAAACTGGCCAAACGTTACCAGGAAGCGGGAGAGCGTGCCAGATGGAATGCCACTGGAAGGGGAAGCTTGCGATGGCCTGGGAAGGCTCGGATGGAATCGGATTCACGGTCATTTGGCTTATTAAAACGATATAATACAGGCGCAAATGCAACTTAGCGGAACGCTTGACGGGGCGTTGTTTGCAATTTCGGAGGCAAGGAAATCATGCTGATCGAGTCTACTCGCTCTTATGCCAGCGACTTGATGCGCAGGACAACGTGGATCATGGCATTCTTGGCAGGGGCTCTGCTTTTCGCGGGGGGCTCGCCGGCGCAAACCGTGCGCGTGGATACGACCCTGGCGCATGCGATCAAGTTTGATCCGGATCAGGCGCTGGGGAGTTCGATGGACATTTTGCCGGCGAGTCAAATCGATCGGGTTTACAGCGAAGCGATTTTGAAGGAATCGCTCTCTGCGGGATGGGGACCGATTACTTACCGACAGAATACGGAGTTGACGATTGCGGCGTGGCATTGGAATTCGAATGGAACGTGGAGCGATGGAGCGCACCAGAGCGGGTATTTCACCGGGAGCGCGGAGCCGAAGGAGTTTCTGCGGAACTCATACGGATATGCGCTGCCACACCGTGGAAACACGCGAAGCGACGCTTCACAGGCGAAATATTCGCGGCTGACGGATGGGGATGCGGCGACGTACTGGAAGAGCAATCCGTATCTGACGAAAACATTTACGGGCGAGGAGGATGCGCGCAACCCGCAGTGGATTGTGATTGATTTCGGGACGCCGCAGGATATTGATGCGATTCGAATCGCGTGGGCAAATCCGTTCGCCCGCAAATATGCGGTGCAGTATTGGGTTGGGGAGGATGCGCTCAGCAAGCCGACGGCGGGGACGTGGACGGTTTTCCCCGGCGGCGAAGTGCAGGATGGAAAAGGAGGGATGGCCGCATGGAAATTGTCAGACTTGCCCGTTAAGACCCGCTTCGTTCGAATCTGGATGACGGAATCGTCGAATACTTGCGATGCGCACGGAAGCGATGATCCGAGAAACTGCGTGGGCTATGCGGTGAATGAAATATACGCGGGCAATTTTACGGTTAGCGGCGAATTCATCGACGCGATCACACATGCGCCTGGGCAGAACCAGACCGCGACAACGGTGTCCTCGACGGATCCGTGGCATACAGCGGCGGACATCGAGCCGGGCAGAGTGCAGACGGGTTTCGATCTGTTTTTTACCAGCGGAATTACGAACAAGCTTCCGGCGATGCTTCCAGTTTCCCTGATTTACGGGATACCGGAGGATTCGGCGGCGGAGATCGCGTACATCGAGAAGCGCGGCTATCCGATTTCGTATGTGGAGATGGGTGAAGAGCCGGACGGGAAGAAGACCTCGCCGGAGGATTACGGCGCGCTGTATCTGCAGTGGGCGACCGCGTTGCATCGGGTGGACCCCAAGCTGAAGCTTGGCGGGCCGGTGTTTGAAGGAGTGAATGAAGACATCAAAGTGTGGCCGGACTCGCAGGGCAGGACGTCGTGGCTGGGACGGTTCGTCGATTACTTGAAGGAACGTGGGCGGATGCAGGACCTGGCGTTCGTTTCGTTCGAACACTATCCGTTCGAACCGTGCGAGATCAATTGGAGCGATTTGTATCGCAAGGCGGATTTGGTGAAGCACATCCTGCAGGTGTGGCGGGATGACGGCGTGCCGGAAAATGTTCCACTGATGAACACGGAGAGCAATGTTTCGTGGGCGCTGACGTCGCCGATGACGGAGAATTTCGCGGCGTTGTGGCTGGCCGACAGCGTGGGAGCGTTTCTTTCGAATGGCGGCGCGGCGTATTACCACTCGCCGATTCAGCCGGAACCACTGCGCTCGGGCTGCCATGGATTCAGCACGTACGGAAATTTCGTGGCAAATGAAAAGCTGGACATCCTGCAGCACACCTCGCAATACTTTGCGAGCCAGATGATCAATCTGGAGTGGGTGAAACACGGCGCGGGAATGCATGAACTGTTCCCGGCGGAAGCGGACATGAAGGATGATGCGGGGCACACGTTGATCACGGCGTATGCGGTGAAGCGGCCGGGCGGCGAATGGTCGCTGATGTTGATCAACAAAGATCCTTCGAACGCGCACGCGATGAAAATTGAGTTCAGCGATTCGAATAGCAGGTCTAAAGAGCACTTCAGCGGACCGGTGAGCATGGTGACATTCGGCGAGGAACAGTACGCGTGGCACCCCGAAGGGACGAAGAGCCACGCCGACCCGGATGGTCCACCGATGACATCAAAAATTAATGCGAAGAACGAAGGAACGTTCAGGCTGCCGAAAGCGTCGGTGACAGTGCTGCGAGGAAAAGTGGCCGCCCAGTAGCCAGGACAAAACTTCAGGAGCGATCCGGCGCGCGAAGGAATTCTTCGAGGAGCAAGCGGGAGAGGCGGCGGGTGTTGTGACGGATGACGCCGTGTTCTTCGAGGAGATTGTCGAGGATGACGCGGAAGCCGAGCTTCTGGAGCGCGAGGAGATCAATGGCAACGGGCTCAGCACCCTGCGCGCGATAGCGGCGAGCGACGTCGGGCGAGACGGGCTGGCGATTGCCAACGACCCAATCGATGACGCGGGGCCGGACGTGCTTCTGGATAGCGCTCAAATGATCCGCGAGGGCATAACCGGAGGTTTCTCCGGGCTGGGTCATGAGATTGGCAATGTAGACGCGAGGGGCTTTGGATTTGGCAATCGCGTTGGCGATTTCTGGAATCAGGAGATTGGGGAGGATGCTGGTATAGAGGGAACCGGGCCCGAGGAGGATGAGGTCCGCCAGCTTGATGGCTTCGATGACAGCGGGAAGCGGACGGACACGGGCGGGAGAGAGCTTGAGTTTCTTGATGGGGGCGCGGCTGGCGGTGATGCGCGTTTCGCCGTGAACTATGCGTCCATTCTCGAGCGTGGCGACGAGCTGAACGTTCGAAAGCGTTGAAGGAAAAATACGGCCGCGGGTGGCCAGGACTTTGCTGCTGACGCGGATGGCTTCGGTGAAATCGCCGGTCACATGGGTGAGCGCGGCGAGGAAAAGATTACCGAAGTTGTGGCCCACGAGGCCACGCCCGGCGTGGAAGCGATATTGAAAAAGGCGGCCAAGGAGAGCTTCATCTTTCGAAAGAGCGACCATACAGTTGCGGATGTCGCCGGGAGGAAGGATGCGGTTTTCGCGGCGCAGGCGGCCGGAGCTGCCGCCGTCATCGGTGACGGTGACGATGGCGGCGAGATCGGAGATGGGGCGCTCGGAAGTAGGGTGCTCATCGGTGCGGCGGATGACGTGTTCCTTGAGTCCGCGAAGAAGGGTAGAGAGGCCGGTGCCGCCGCCGAGGGCGACTACGCGGAAACTGCGGTGCAGAGATTTCGATTTGAGCGCGGGCTTTTTCAAGAACGATCTTCTTTATCAGTCAGATTCGGCTATCCGGCAGACAAAATCATACACAGAATCCACAGAGAACGCAGAATTCACAGAGAAGGAGAGCAACTCGTTGCATTTCGAAATGTACTGACCAGGAATCCGCGCCGATTTGCAGTCTGGACATGGAATGAGGCGGACAGGCTGAAGCCTGTCCACACAAAATCAATTGGCGAGGCCGTCTTTCTCTGGATAGAGGAGTTCGGTGAAGCGTGGGTCTTCCTGGAGAAAGGCAAAATCCTCGTCGTTGCGGGCATGGAAGCGGTTCTCGGCGCGCAACTGGATGGCGACCTTGAGATTGGCCATCGCGGAATCAGCTTCCCCGGTAAGGCAATCGAGCGCGGCCAGCGCGTAGTGAATGTGATCCGCCTTCGGCGCGGCTTTGCGGGCTTTCTGGAGGCTCTCGCGCGCGTCATCCCAGCGGCCGATGTTCATCATGGCTACACCGCGCTGATAATGCTCGTCGGCGGTGCGGGGATTCTGCTCGGCGCTCGGCTTCATGCGCTGCTCGGCGATACTAATGTGCATGCGGGCGCGATCGGCGAGCTCCTTGCTGGGGCCCTCTAAGACTTTTTCCAGTTCCTGCTTGGCTTTGGCAAATCTCTGCTGGTGAAAGAGCGACAACGCCTCATCGTAAACTTTGAGCTGCGCTTGAACGCGGGGATCGACAAGCTCGACGCCGCCGCGCTGGGCCGGCGGTGGAGGATTTAAAGTCTTTTTTTTGTTCAACTTAGACTGGCCACGCAGGCCGCTCTTGGAACCGCCAGATGAGCGTGCTGAGGTCTTACGAACCTTTGCCATGAAGCGCATGCTAGCAGAGCGAGTATCGCGCGTCAACGTGGGGAAAAAAGGAGGGTGGAGGTTGGGCGAGTTACCTCCCGGTGGCAAAGGTTGAAAATAGAGCGTGGAGATTCGAGGATAATCGCGGAAACTGTGTGTGACAGTATGCAGCAGGTGACAGACGGGGTGAGAGACTGGCCTGCCTGCGCCGCGTATGCTATAAGTTTGTGACCGAGTTCTGGCTGACGACAACGTGCCTTTCATCAATTTTCCTGCTCGCGAAATAAACTGCAAGCTGGTGTACTACGGTCCAGGTCTGGGCGGAAAGACCGCGAACCTGCAGTGGATTTACGACCACACGGGGCAAAACCAAAAAGGGAAAATGGTTTCCCTGGCGACGGAGACGGACCGCACGCTGTTCTTTGACTTTCTGCCGTTGGATCTTGGAACCGTGCGCGGGTTCAAGACGCGCTTTCATTTATACACCGTTCCCGGACAGGTGTTCTACGAGGCCAGCCGCAAGCTGATTTTGAAGGGCGCGGATGGCGTGGTGTTCGTGGCGGATTCGCAGGAAGAGCGGCTGGACGCGAATTTCGAAACGATGGAAAACCTGCAGGAACATTTGAAAGAGCACAATCTGAATTTTGGAACGATCCCTTACGTGCTGCAGTTGAACAAGCGCGATTTGCCCAACGCCATGTCCGTGGCGGAGTTGACAAAGCAACTGCAGAAGAAGGGCGAACCGGTTTTGGAGGGCGTAGCCATTCAGGGAGTGGGTGTGTTTGAAACGCTGAAGGAATTGGCGAAACTAGTGCTTGCGGAATTGAAAAAGGGCGGGTAGGTAATTCCTGCAAAGTCAGCTGAACCGCTATTTCATCGTTTTTAATAGTCACGGAAGGTAATTTCGATAGGTACGGTTACGGCTGTGGGCTTCTTGTCTTTGCCTAGCGCGGGCTTGCAACGCCATTCAGTCAATGCCTCAACTGCGCGCTCTGCAAAACCATAGCCAGGGTCCTTGGTAACGCGTATGTTTGTGAGCCGTCCTTCAGGCGTAATAACCGCCAGAAGAATCGCGCTTGCAGCTGAAACCTTTGCCTTTCGCGCCCCGGTAGGGAAAATTGGCGTCGGCGTATAATTGCACACGGGAATACCCACACCGTTAACACCCGCTCTCGAGGCCGACGCTGTCGTATCAGCGTCGGTGGATGCGAGACTGTCTAGCTAGGACCCGAGAGTGGCCAATGGGCTGCTCTCTTGTGAACACCAAGGCCCCATCAGATGCCGTTCTCATTGTAACCGTTAACAAATATCCATCCGCTGTGTTCTTTACAGTACCGAACATAAGCGCTTCAACTCCAAGAGTGTTTCCAATCTGCTTCAGTGGTTCCCGAGTGTTGAGTGCTTGAAGGGTGAGCTTTTGCGCCGCAAGAGCCTCGGTAAAACTTGCTGGTTTGACGACGGCAAGCTCCGCGTGATGTTCCGACCAATTCTCAGCTAGCCGCGCAGCCAAGTAGCTACCTCGTGGGGAATTCTCACCTTCCTGAGTCACAAATTCGGCTAGGGCGAGAGTGTGAATCTTCGCGTCCGTAATCTGCCGGGCGAGTGCGTCTCCGAAATCTTCCGTGCTGGCGACACTGGGTCGAAGATTCAGAAACGAAACAACTGTGGCCAAGACTAAGAAGGCATAAGGGCTCGGCGTTTGGCTCTTCACGCTTATAACGCTATCACGCTCACTCGTAGGGAAGAAAGGTATCAGGGAAGTACCCGATGTCAGGCAAAATTGGCCAGGGCGTCGGGCTCGGACTCGAAGGTGGGGATGGCTTCGACGAGGCGAGTGACGGTGAGGGCGTCGCGGACGCGGCCCGGACCACAGACGAGACGCAGGACGCCGCCTTCGCGGGCAAGCTTGATGGAAATGCGCACGAGCGTGGAGATGCCGGAGCTGTCAATCTGCGGGATGCCGTTCAGCACAACGACGACTTTGTTGGCGCCGGCGTGGATCACGGAGTTGAGCGCGTCGTGAAGCTGCTCGCTGGGTTCACCGATGGTGAGGCGGCCGTGAACTTCGAGAATGGACACGGCACCGGAATGGCGAACGTTGATCTCCATGGGGGGACGTTCCGTCATATTCGGGATTGGGACACTTTCCCGGGCTGCAAGATCAGAGGCGCCTTGCTGCCCGCGCTGCATTATACGATAGCGGGGGCAGGGAGCAAGAAGCGCGTCGCAATGTCGAGCCCCCTGGGAACAATTCCCTACAGGCATCACCCGGAAGATTCTCCAAAACAGTCAAACTGTAAATAGCGCTTTGCTCAAACCAGCAGAGGCGGCCGCTACGCCCCCAACATTTCGAAACGATTGACAGGCGCGCTTTTCAGATGGAAAGTAGACGGACACGAGTGGCCTTAGGGACAGAATAATCATGCAGTGGGGGCTCCCGCACCTGTCGTGGAGGCTGGCATTTCTTCTCTCCAGCGTAGCCCTACTGGTGTGGCCGAACATCGCACTGGGGCAGTTCCCCGGGCAAACGCTAGGCGGGGCCAGCGGTCAAATCATGGTGCGGGTACATGAGCCGGACGGCTCCCCGATTGGGCGAAGCGCGATGGTGACGGTGCGCTCGCCGAGCCAACTAACCAACGCTACCGTACCCACAACCGACGCGGGACAGGCGCTCTTCACCGGATTGCATGCGGGAGAGTACCTGGTGGAAGTGCGCGCGCCGGGATATCACGAGGCACAAGCACAGGCGATCATCGCCGCAGACAAAGAGACGGAAAACATTGACATAACGATGGTTCCGGACTCCGGCACGGCAGGAACGCAACAGGCGCCCGGCGCTCCGATTCTTGCGCCCAAGGCCCTGAAGGAAACGGAAAAAGGGCTGGAGGCGCTGCAAGCCGACCGGCTGGACGAAGCCGAGACGCACTTGAAGCGCGCAATGCAACTGGCGCCGGGATTTCCCGATGTGAATTATCTGATGGGACTGCTGTGCATGCGGCGCCACGACAATGCGCTGGCGCGCGGATACCTGGAAAAGGCCGTGGCCATGGCGCCCAAGCATGCACCCGCGTTGCAGGCGCTCGGCGAAGTGGATTTCCTGCAGCACGATTATGCGAAGGCTCTGGCGGCGCTGGAACAGAGCGTGAGACTCCGGCCCAACTCGTGGCGCGCGCACTGGCTTGCAGGGGCTGCTTATTTTCAGCAGGGGGAGTATCAGAAGTCGCGCGAACAGTGCGAAGAAGCTTTGCGCGTGGGTCTGGAAAAAGCGGCCAGCACGCGATTCCTGTTGGGCGAGGCGCAGGCGGCCCTGGGAGAACGGGAGGCCGCGCTGGCGACGCTCGAACGATTCGTGCACGAACAGCCGAATGTTCCGCAGGCAGCCACCGCCAAGAAGCTCATCGAACAGTTGAGAACCGTCGACGCACCCAGGGCGGAAACGGTGGCGGCGCATCCCGGGGCGGCGAGCGCGCCTGCCCGTCTTGAGGCGGCAGGTATGAGCGACGTGAGCATGCCTCCGATCGCGCCGGTGATCGAAACGAATTGGGCGCCTCCTGACGTGGACGACGAAAAACTGAGTGTGGATCCTGCGGCGAGCTGCTCTGTGCAGGATGTTTCAGAAGCGGCCGGAGCACGCGTGGAAGAACTGGTGAAAAACGTGGACCAGTTCACGGCGACCGAGGAAATGGAACACGAGAGCCTGAGCCCGCTTGGAGTCCGGCTATCGAAGGAAACGCGATCGTTCAACTACCTGGTGGCAATCCGCAAGACCGGGGCACGAGGGCTGGACGTACAGGAGTATCGCGATGGCTCGGTGTCCACTCAGCCTTTCCCATCGCATCTCGCCACCCTGGGGTTGCCCATGCTGGCGCTGGTCTTTCATTCTGATTTTCGTGAAGAGTACGAATTCAAGTGCGAGGGACGTGGCGAGTGGCGCGGCAGGCCGGCATGGGTCGTTCATTTCCGGCAGAAAGACAGCGAGATGAGTGAGATGCGTGTCTATCGCGTGGGCGGGATGTCGTTCCCGCTCCATCTCAAGGGACGCGCGTGGATTGATGCGGAAAACTCGCAGATTCTGGCGATGGAAGCGGACATAATGCGGACGGTTCCCGAAATCCGGCTGGTTCGCGACCACCAGATGATCGAATACGGCCCGGTGGAGTTTCAAAAGGCGAAAACGGCGATGTGGCTGCCGAAAAGCGCGGACTGGTATTGCAATTTTATGGGACAGCGGTATCACCGGCGCCATAGCTTCAGCCATTTTCTTTTGTTTTCGGTCGACGATACTCAAAAGATCGGCGCGCCCAGGGAGAGCCAGCAACAAAAATAACTGCAATCTAGGCGGCAAGATGGCCTGCCAGAACCATTCCGCGGCGCGCGTCTGCAAAAGTCAGCGCGCGCATCAGCATCAGAAAAACGAATCGTAGGAATGAAAATTTCAAACAGCGAAACAGGAGGGAGGTGCGTATAATCCGGGGCGTCGAAGGGGCGGTCCCGGCAGTCGAATCCAGAGTCAGCGGAGCGGACACACTTATGAAGTGGATGGGACGGAAGTGTAGTTTCAACCTTGTCCTGGTACTCGGGGCCATCCTGCTGGCTGCCACTCCGCTCTTGGCGCAACAAACCCCCGCTCCTGCCGCAGCCGCCTCCTCCTCCGCAACCCCCGAAATCCCCAAGGCCGTTAACGACAAGTTGGCGCAACTGGATAAAGACGTGAAGGCCGCGCAGTCGGCGGGGGATAACGCGTGGATGCTGGTGAGCGCGGCGCTGGTGCTGATGATGACCGGGCCGGGGCTGGCGCTGTTTTACGGCGGGCTGGTGCGGCGGAAGAACACGCTGGCGATCATGATGCAGAGCTTCGCGCTGATGTCGCTGATCACGGTGATGTGGGCGCTGGTGGGATACAGCCTGTGTTTCGGCGGTAACGGGCCGTTCATCGGGGGATTCGAACACGCGTTTTTGCGCGGCGTGGGCGCGGAGCCGAACCCGGATTATGCGGGGACCATTCCGCAGGCCACTTTTATGGTGTATCAGTTGATGTTTGCGATCATTACGCCTGCGCTGATTACTGGCGCGACGGCGGAGCGGATGAAGTTTAGCGGAACGGTACTGTTCCTCACGTTGTGGTTCCTGGTGGTCTACGCGCCGCTGGCGCACATGGTGTGGGGCAAGGGCGGGCTGTTAAACGCGTCGCTGGGCGGAAAATTTCCGACGTTGGATTTTGCAGGCGGGACGGTGGTGCACATTTCTTCGGGTGTCTCGGCACTGGTGTGCGCGCTGTATCTCGGCAAGCGCACCGGCTATCCGAAGCAGCCGATGCCGCCGCACAGCCTGGTGCTGAGTTTTATTGGTGCATGTCTGCTGTGGGTAGGCTGGTTTGGGTTCAACGCGGGAAGCGCGCTGGCGGCAAGCAGCCTGGCGACCAGCGCGTTTGTCGCGACGCATTTCGCAGCAGCGGCGGCGGCGCTAGGTTGGAGCGTGGGAGAGTGGCTCCAGAACGGCCGCGCGAGCGCGCTGGGTGCGATATCCGGTGCGGTGGCGGGGCTGGTGGCGATCACGCCTGCGGCGGGATTTGTCGGCCCGATGCCGGCGCTAGCCATTGGACTGATTGCCGGTGTGGTGTGCTACCTGATGGTGACCAAGGTGAAGGCCATCTTCGGGTATGATGACGCGCTCGACGCCTTTGGCGTGCACGGGGCGGGGGGAACGATTGGAGCTCTGCTAACTGGAGTTTTCGCCCAGCAGGTGATCAATCCGATCTTTGGAACCGGCAAGGCCGTGGGCGGACTGGACGGCAATTGGGGCCAACTGGGAAATCAGTTTGTAGGCGTGTTGATTGCCTGGGGATTCGCGCTGGTCGGAACGATCGTGCTGCTGAAGATTGTGGATATGATTACGGGGGTGCGCGTGACTGAAGAACAGGAAGTCCAAGGCCTGGACGTGACGCAACACGGCGAAGAGGCCTATAACCTGGAGGCGTAGATCTTGAGTTTTAAGGAAAGCCGGCAAGCGAGCGTCAGGAACGGGGCGGAGCGGAAACATCCATGATGAAACTTGAGGCAATCATTCAGCCCTCGCGGTTCGAATCCGTGAAAGATGCCCTGCGCGAAATCGGCATCGAGGGAATGACGGTGACGGAAGTGCGCGGGCACGGCCGGCAAAAGGGCCACACCGAAGTGTACCGAGGACGCGAGTACACCGTGGACCTGCTACCGAAGATGAAATTGGAGATGGTGCTTCCGGACGCGCTGGTGAACCGCGTGGTGGACACAATTTTGAAGACAGCCAAGACAGGAAAGATTGGTGACGGTAAGATATTCCTATCGAGGGTTGAGGAAGCCATCCGGATTCGCAATGAAGAGCGCGGTGAAAATGCGCTCTAGCGTTTCACTTTGGGCCGCCAAGCAGTCGACTGATCTGTGACCGCGGGGCTATCAACGTGACCACCGCCGCGCGCCCCGGTTTTGATTTAGGCATCCCACCCGCCAAAAAAATGCCAGGTTCCCCGACTCCTTTGTCCGTGCTCGGTCCGCAAGCCGAGGCCGAACGGCAACGCATCCGACAACAATTTGAGGTTGGTACCAGTGCGCGAGAAACGCTGCGGGCGCTTTGCGAACTGGCGGACCGTAACATTCAGCAGGTATTCGGAGAATTGCTACGCGTCCACGACGGAGTGCAGCAGGGGCTATGCCTGCTGGCACTTGGCGGGTATGGACGGAGGATGCTTTTCCCTTATTCCGATCTCGACATTCTTTTCTTATTTGGAAGTGAAAAGGCCGAACATGAATCACGCTCGCTCATAGCAGAGTTTTCGCGCACGCTGTGGGACCTGGGGTTTCGCGTGAGCTCAGCCGGCCGCACGCTCGACGAGTGCAAACGAATCGAAGAAGACAATGCGGAATTCCACCTGGCGCTGTTGGACCGACGGTTTCTGGCGGGTGAAGCAGCGCTCTTCGAAAAGCTCGACACCAAAGTATTGCCCTCATCCGAAAAACAGGCGCGGCCCTTCTTGCTGGCGCAATTGCACCGCTTGACCAAAGAACGATTGACGCGTTATGGAAATACCATCTTTCACTTGGAACCGAACGTCAAAGAATCGCCGGGTGGCATGCGGGATCACCAGGCGACGGTATGGCTGCGGCAGGTCGTGGATGAGAAAGACGACAAGCGGCGAAACACCGCCGCGGAGGAAGAGCTTTCCACTTCGGCGCTCGAATTCCTTGGCGCGATTCGCTGCTTTCTGCATTACAGCAACGCGCGGAACGATAACACGCTGACTTACGAACTGCAGGCGGCTGCCGCGGAGCGAGCACTGGGTGTGGGAGATAACGTTTCAAGAACTCCGGCGGAGTGGATGCGGCTGTATTTCCGCCACGCGCGAACGCTGAACCGGCAACTTCTGCGGTACATGGAACAAAGAGCCCCGGCCCCCTTAACGCTGCGACAGCGGCTGTTCAACGCCGCGCGCGCCGCGAAGCTGGAGCCGGACCACGGCAAGTACTTCATGGTGCGTGATGGTTTGCTGGAGGTTATCGACGCCCCGGCGCTTGCGGACCGCGCCGTGACTTACTCTCTTTTTGCGGAAGCCGCACGCACGGGCACTCCCCTGAGCCGCGAGGCGGAACGCAGCATCGGTTATATCCTCACGCATCCGGAACTTCCGGCTCGTAACAAGGAAATGTCCTGGACCACGATGCGCGAAATTCTCGGCTCCGATTTTCCCGGAGTGGCGTTGCGCCCGATGCAACGACTGGGTCTGCTGACGGAGAACCTTCCGGAATTCGCAAGGATCGATTCACTCGTAGTTCGCGATTTTTATCACCGTTATACCGTTGATGAGCATACGCTGCGGACCATCGAACACTTGCAGGAGCTCGGTGAACCGCCGGACGCGCGCGGGGCGCGATTCGCGCCGCTGTGGAAGACCGCGGAGCGGCGCGATCTGCTGATCCTGTCGCTGCTGCTTCATGACGTTGGCAAGGGCATGCCGGTCGAGAATCATGTGGCCGGGAGCCTCACGGCACTGGATAGCGCGGCACGACGACTGAAGCTTTCCCCGGAGGAAGAAGCGGAGGTGCACTTCCTCATCGAGCACCATTTGGATATGTCCGCCACCGTGCAGCGCCGGGATATTTTCGATCCATCCACGGTCTCGGCTTTTGCGGAGTCTGTAGCAACGCAAGAACGGCTGCAAAGATTGTGCCTGCTAACCTACGCTGACATCCATTCTGTGAACCCGGAAGCCCTCACACCCTGGAAGGCAGAGATGTTGTGGCAGCTCTTCGTGGCCACTTCGAACCACTTCAGCAGGACCGTGGATCGCGATCGCTTCCATGGAGCAGACGAAGTGTCGTTGCTCGAACGCGTAAAGGCGCTTGCGGGCGGCGCCAGTACGAAGGAGATCGAGCGATTCCTCGAAGGATTTCCGCGCAGGTATCTGGCGGTGCATTCCGCGGCGGAGATGGCGGCGCACTTCGCGTTGTATCAAACATTGGGGACGGAGCCGGTGCAAACGGAATTGCTCTCCTCACGCCACGCCTACTCGCTTACTCTGCTCACGGCTGATCGCCCGGCGCTGTTTGCCTCGATTGCGGGCGTACTTGCAGGTTGGGGTATGAACATCATCAAGGCCGATGCGTTCGGGAACGCCGCGGGGGTCGTGCTGGATACGTTTCACTTCGCGGATTTGCACCGTACGCTGGAGCTGAATCCCGGTGAGGTCGCGAGATTTCGCAAGAGTCTGGCGGACGTCGTGAATGGAAAGGCCGCGCTGGAGCCGCTGCTGAAGGGCCGCGATAGTGCGAGCCGCGCGCGAACACCGAAAGTCGCGGTTGAGACGCGCATCAACTTCGATGATTCGTCGTCCGCGCACAGCACTTTGCTGGAAATCGTCACTCAGGACCATCCCGGGTTGCTCTACGAGATTGGCTCGGCGCTGGCGCGCCTGGGATGCAATATCGAAGTCGCGTTGATCGATACAGAAGGCCTGAAGGCTATTGACGTTTTCTACTTGACCACGCAGGGCAAGAAACTCACCTCACAAAAACAGGAGCTGTTGCGCGAAGTGCTGCAAGGAACACTCGGTTAGGTTCTACTTTCCACACGCAATCCTCCAGAGGTATCCGCCTGTGCGTGGCCAAAATGCCGGTGATGGCCTGCTTGCAAAACAGCGGAAGAAAATCTATGTTGATGGCCCGCTAAGTCTGACGTAGCGTCCTGTTCCATTGAGAGGCTTGGAATTACCAGCAGCAAGAGCTACGACGCGATCGTGATTGGAGCCGGGCACAATGGCCTTACCGCTGCGGCCTATCTCGCCGGGTCGGGCTTGTCCACGCTGGTCCTTGAGCGGCGCGAAATCGTTGGAGGGTGTTGCGTCACCGAAGAAATTGCGCCCGGCTGCCGCGCGTCCACGACTTCCTACATCGCGAGTATGCTGCGCCCGGAAGTCATTCGCGATCTCGATCTGGCTTCGTTTGGCTTGCGGATGGTTTCTTGCGATCCGTATCTGCAGGTCCCCTTTCATGATGGGCAAATCATTCGATGGTGGGCGGACCGTGAGCGCACCGCCGAGGAAATCAAAAAATATTCGCAACGCGACGCCAGGACATTTCTTCGCGTTGATGATCAGCTGAAAAGGCTTGCGCGTTACTTGCAGCCTTTTTTTCTGGAGCCGCCGCCCCAGGTAGGAGCCCCGGGAATCGCGGGGCTGTTCGAACTGCTGCGAGTCGGCAAGCGCTTTCGTGGTATCACCGCGGACGAGATTGGCCAGTTCGTTTCCTTCATGACCGGGAGCCTGGGAGAGTTCCTGGACCGCAACTACGAGTCCGAGCAAGTGAAGACCATGTTTCTGGCGAACAACGTCTATGGAAAGCATGGAGGACCGTACCAACCGGGAACTTCCCTCGGACTTTTGTTTCATCTGCTCAGCGGAGGCGAACATGAGTTACAAGGATTCAACGGCCACGTCATCGGAGGAATGGGTGCGATTTCCAATGCACTGGCGGGGGCGGCAAAAAAAAGAGGCGCAGAGCTCAAGACATCCGCGAGCGTGGCACGCATCAATGTCCGAAACGGATACGCGCAGGGCGTGGTTCTAGAGGACGGCACGGAAATCAAAGCGCGCGTGGTGCTTTCGAATGCCGATCCGAAGCGAACACTTCTGGGATTGGTGGATTCGAACGACCTGCCGGAGGAATTCCGCGAGAAGATTCGCGGCATCAAAATGGCCGGACCTTGCGCCAAGGTGAATATGGTACTGGGAGAAGAACCACAATTCAGGGGAACGCCACCCGGAGCACCTCCGCAACAACGATCGCTCTACACTCTTGTGCGTTCACTCGAATTTGCGGAGCGTTGCTACGATACCGCTAAATTCGGGCAAATCCCGGAGGAGCTCTGGGTGGATTGCGTCGTTGCTTCTAATGTGGATGAAAGTCTCGCTCCACGCGGCAAACATATCATGACGTGTTTCGTGCAATACGTGCCTTACCGTCTCGCGGAAGGAACTTGGGATGAAAATCGAGAATTGCTGGGGGAGCGTGTCACGCAAAAGATCTCGGAATTCGCTCCCAACGTGCTCAGCGCAATCCTTGCAAGGCAAGTGATCACTCCGCTGGACCTGGAAAGAACCTACGGGCTGACCGAGGGCAATATTTTTCATGGCGATTTAAATCTCGAACAACTGTTTTTCATGCGGCCAGTATCGGGATGGGCGCAATACCGGACGCCCATCAAAGGATTGTACCTGTGCGGAGCGGGTGCGCATCCCGGCGGCGGAGTAACCGGCGCGCCCGGGCATAACGCCGCAAAGCAAGTGCTTCGCGATTATCGCCGGCGCAAGCACAATCACGAAGGCAAACGCTAGTGGCCGAAGACACTCATCGAACCTCGGCAGAAATCAACGGTAACTCCACAACCGCTGCGCAAGTCCGCACTCAACCGCCGAGAGTGATGGGCTTCGCGGACCTCGTAATGTTCTACGTTGTCACCGGGATCAGTCTTCGCTGGATTGCAACGGCAGCAGCCGCCGGGCCTAGTTCCATCGTGATCTGGCTCGGTGTGTGGCTTTGCTTCTATGTACCGCTGGCTCTCTCCGTGCTTGAACTATCGGCTCGCTATCCCCAGGAAGGCGGACTCTACGTTTGGAGCAAACGCACTTTCGGCGATTTTTCGGGTTTCATGTCGGGCTGGACCTACTGGACGAGCAATCTTCCGTATTTTCCGGCAGTGCTCTATTTCGCGGCGAGTAACCTTTTGTTCGTCGGGGGCGGTCGCTGGGCCCATCTTTCCAATAGCAAAAACTATTACATGTGGTTTTCGATCCTCGCACTTGTAGCAATTACAGTGATGAATGTCGTTGGGCTAAACGTGGGCAAGTGGCTGCACAACATCGGTTCTTTCGGGATGTGGGTGCCCGTGGTGATTCTCGTGGTCATGGGCGTCTATGCGTGGAAGTCGTTTGGCTGGGCGACTTCTTTCAGGGTGGAAAATGTCATCCCCAGCACACATCTGAAGGACATGCTCTTCTGGGCCACACTCAGCTATGCCTTCGGTGGCTGCGAGACGGGTTCATTTATGGCCGACGAAATCAAAGATTCCCGGCGAACCATTCCTCGCGCAGTTTTGTTCGCCGGCTTGATTGTGACGTTTTGCTACATCGGCGGAACGATCGCCGTTTTGTTGGCCCTACCCAGCAGTGAAGTCAACGATCTGCAAGGGCTGATGCAGGCTATATCAAAAACTGCTCTTCGCGTCGGATGGTTCAGCGTGATTCCCGTCTCCGCACTACTAATCTCCGTCAGCAACCTCGGAGCTGCCGGAGGTTTTCTCTCTTCGGTAGCGAGGCTCCCTTTCGTTGCCGGCCTCGATCGATTTCTTCCACCCTCTTTCGGAAAGCTTCACCCCCGTTGGGGAACGCCCTACGTGTCGCTGTACGTGCAACTCCTTGCGGGAATCTTGTTCGTGTTTCTCGGCCAGGCAGGCACCAGCGTGAAAGGCGCGTACGACGTGCTTGTCAGCATGGGGATTATCACGTACTTCATACCCTATCTCTACGTCTTCGCCTCCATGTTCAAGGTTCAGAAAGAACCGGCTGGCCCAGAGGTGATTCGGGTCCTGGGCGGAAAGCCCGTGGCGCGACTCATCGCTTGTGTGGGATTCGCAACAACATCGTTTACGATTGCTCTCTCCCTTGTACCTTCGCCGGACGAAGCCAATAAACTATTGGCAGTCATAAAGGTTGTGGGGCTCTCGGGAGTGTTGGTGGGAACGGGCTGGCTGCTGTATTTTCTCGGAAATCGAAAGCGCAACGCTTCTGCCTCGGCCGTCTAACTGTCGGGCTTTTGATGGATGGGACCGAGGTGCTTGATCACGTAGTTGCGAATATCCAGGCTCGGGTCTTCCATCGGCGCGTAGTATCCAAACTTGTGAACGCGGGAGCTGACTCCGCTTTGCACCCGCTCGCAGATGGCCCAGTCCTGGCGATTCACCAGGTCCCAGAACTCCACGGCGTCCGCCGGGTCAAACGTGGGCTTGGCGATTTCCTCCGGATGAAAAAGAAAGTTGCAGACGATGTGCGTGCGGTCCGGAGCCAATGGCCACAGGAGAAAAGCCGCGACGTGATCGCAGGCGAGGCTGACCATCAGATTTGGAAAGCACAGCTCACCCTTGTGGCGAACTTTTTCGTCTTCGCTCAGGCCGGGAAAAGGCGCGCGATTCGTCGTCCCCTTCTTAGTAAAAGTGTAGGCGCCGGCGCGATGTGGAATTCCGTCTTCCCAGTTGAGATTCGAACCGCCGGCTTGCTTGAAGTCGGGAACGATTTCACAAAGTTCAGGGTGAAGGCCCCCGCAGTGGTAGCACTCGTTATAGTTCTCCATGATGAGCTTCCAATTGGCGGCCACATCGTAGGTGATGCTATGGCCCGTTCGAAGCGCGGCAAGCGGATAACGGCGAGTCCTTTCAACCGCCGGCCCAAGCTGCGTCCGCACGCCGTTTTTTTCAGCTGCTGCTGCGGCCGACAAATTCAAGTTCAGGAAGAGAAATCCGCCCCACGTGTCCACTCCGACGGGATACAGAGAAAAATCTTCTTTGCGGAAGCCTTCCGCATCTTTCAGGTATGGCGCTCCGAGAAGTTGACCCTCCAGATTGTATGTCCACTGATGATACGGGCAGCGGATCGAACCGGAAGACGTGATGCCTCCCTGGAGATGTACATTCCAATTTGTATCATTCTCGGTAGCACAAAGGCGCGCACCACGGTGGCGGCATACGTTGTAATGGGCGCGCAATTCACCCTTCATCGTTCGAACGACGAGAATACTCTCTCTCGCAATTTCCAGAACCCTCGAACTCCCAGGGGAGGGGAGCTGCTCCTCGCGGCCGGCGCAAAACCAGTCTTGCGCAAAGATCAGGCTTTTTTCTCGCTCAAAAATCTCGGGCGCTGTGTAGAAGTGGCTGGGAAGTGATTTTTCCAAACTGGTTTGTCCCTTGTTAATGTATGCCGTCAACTTTCGATTCGCTGCATGACAAGCATCATACCGCAGCTGCAATGGACATTTGCGCCAGGAGTTTGCTTATGCCGGGGAATTCTCGAAATCTTGAAAGGAAAGAAGAAGAAGGTCACCACGATTGCCCGACGTTCGGCTTCTCGCTAGCAAACGTTTCAGAGGGCTGTTCTTGGAACCTGACTACTGTTCGTCGTTCGTGGGATGCCAGGTCTTGTCCGGGTTGTAGCGCTCCATCGCTTCGGCAAGTTTGGCGGTATCCGGTCCCAGATCCTTTTGATAAACCACGCCGTCATAGCTAACGATAAAAGTCTGCACTCCCGTGACGCGATATTCCGCCGGCCACGCAACAAGCGCAAAGCCGCCGATCATGGCGCCATTCACAACGTAGTCGAGTTTTCCGAGGGGCGCCGCTGGACCCTGGCCCTTCAGAGTCTTGAAATGATAACCATGATAGGGCTCAGCTTTATTTGTGTAGCCTTCTTCAATGGCCTTGGCGACAGCTTCTCCGATTGGGCCTCCTTCGCCGCCATCCGGGTTCCGCCAGGCAAGCCCATCGTGTTTGCCGGGCGTGCTGATAATTTTTTGCGCGTACTGATTCACTCCGCTGTCGTCGTGAATTTCCGAAGCGTATTCCTTCTGGGCCTCCGCATAGCCACGGCAGATGACAATCGCATCCAGTTCGTTGCTCCCAATGCGCCGGTCGAGAATTTCAGTACGGCCGGCTTTCGAATCGAAATGCCACTTTCCGCCCCGCTTCACGATAGGAACCGGAGTGGGCCAATCCTCGTCTCCGACGTAGAGGATCGCGCGGTTTGGGTTATGAGGATCCGTATCCACGTGCATTTTCTCTTGCGCCAGTGCAGCAAAGGCGGCGCGAGAATTCTTGTCCTGGACGTCGTCTCCGGTGGAGACGAAATCCTTCCCATCAGGACCGAAGATCGCCAGGAGAGCGGTCGCATCATCGCTCTTCACCGCCGCAATCATGACATCGGCGGCCTGCTGCGCGGTGTCAAACGTTTTCTGCTGTGGCTGCATGGCGGCGGCTGCTGCCGCCTTCGTTTGAGGTAACGCACGCAGGGCTGTCGCCAAGACACCGTACGCGGAGATACCCAAGACGGTTGCAAGAATCTTTACGCTGAGTGAATTCACTTTTGTGGAGTTCATTTGTTTTTCCTTGTTCATGGCTAACCTACCGGCGCCGTGCGCCGCCGCCCCCTGAACGCGCGGCTCCGCCACCGCTGCGCGAAGATCCCATACTTGAGGCACCGCGAGCGCTGCTGGCTTGGGCACTGGCTTTGTTCGACGATCCACCGAAGGTGCTCGTGTCTCGAGACGCGTTATTGCTCGGAACCTGGCGGTTGCCGATGTTGTTTCCGCCGCTCCCGCTGGCACGGTTCGCGCTCATGTTGCTCGCTCCAGCACCGGCATTCGAACCACCTCGGTTCAATCCGCCGGCACCCGTGTTGCTCGGTCGCGCGCCGGCATTCGAAGCCGCTCGGTTGCCCGCTGTTGGCTGCTGCCGCGCATTCGCCTCCCGCGTGGACACGGAATCCCCACGAGCAGTACCGCCGTACTTATTTGCCGTCGCCTTGTTCGAATAGGGCGCTCCGCCGCGGTGCTGGGGATTGTGCTGCCAGGTGTTGCTGCCTCCCGCGGGCAGAGTGCTGGGGCGGTTAGCGTTGCCCCGATTGATGTTCCCGGTGTTGATGTTGCCCGTGTTGATGTTGGTCCGATTGTAGTGGCTGATGTAATTGTTGTTGACGTTGATGTTGATGTTGTTGCTGCCCCATCCGCAATGGTAGCCCCAGCCCCCGCCCCAGGCTGCGCCGATGGCAAGGCCCACACCAAATCCTATGACCGCGCCAGCTGCGTAATAACCTGGCGGCGGGTAGTAGATCGGTGGATACGGGTAAACCGGCGGCCCGTAAACGACAACGGGATTGTAGGAAGGCACATAAACAACCTGAGGGTTGGCCTGTTCGATGATCACCACGGTCTTGGTTTCGACGACCTTTGTTTCCACCTTTTGCTGCTCGGTGGACTTCAGATTCCCGGCATCCTTTGCCTTCATGCGCATGCGCTGGACCGCATCCATCACATCGCCCTGTTGAGCGAGAAAGGCATTTCCCAAATCGGTTGTCCACTTGACGTCATCTGCGAGCCGCTTGACCACTTCCGGAAGCGCTGCCATGGCCTGAATGCTGGGGTCCCAGTCCTCTTTCTCCACAGCAGCTACCAAAGCGTCGCCCTTCAGATCCTTGTGCTTCTCCAACCACTGCTGCAACTGAACGATTTCCAGCGGATAGGTTGAAGCCACCAGGACCTGGCTCAGGAGCGGGTCGGGATACAGCGCAATCGGTGCAACCAGCGAATCCAATTGATCATTGGGAATTTTCGGGGGCGGCTGGTCCTGGGGCGCGGCTTCTTGTTGCGTCTCCCTCGCGTACACCGCGGAGTCGCCCGGCGCAAGCGAGAGCACGCACAAGACAGCCACGAGGCTCTGGCCGGTCCTGCGGCTGAATCTCATTCGAATTGATTTTGCAATCATGGCTTTCACACCTTTTCCTTCAGTTCGTTCCAGTGCCCGGTTTGACCCATCCAACGGTTTTGATACTTCAGGGCCACTGATGATAATCCTTCTTAACGCAGTTGTCGTTCGATAAAAGGCTTTAACAATTAGGCTTATTTCGCTTCGAACAGTACTGTCACTTTTGACAGGGGAGGTCCACGGCGATCCGAAATAATGGAGAGAGGTCTCCACAAAATCGCCAAGTTGCAATCAAATGGTAATTGGAATTGCTGGCAGATCGTTGGTGGACGTGGCCGGGATCGAACCGGCGGCCCCTGCTTGCAAAGTAAATTGAAAAACGCTATGTGGTTGTATCGTCTGGCCTTTACCTATGTCATGTAGCACGGTTTTGTACGGTTTTCGGCGGTGCTTGTTCCCAAGTTGTTCCCAAGTGGCTGACTGCACCCCTTCTGTGAGACAGCTTTCGATGGGCACACCTACTGTGACCGCAAAGACTTCCCAGAACCCCGTTCCGAATGGTTTCCGGATGCCGACTACTCTCCGATGAGGTGCTACCCCCACAGCCTATCTCCCCAGTCTATCAAGCTTGCCCGAAATTTTAATCCCACACAGAAATCCCCATTCGTCAGGGGCTGACAGTAGACCACGCTCCTTTGCAGTCGAAAATAGCTTGTCAATGAAGCTAGCCACGGCTGCTCTTCAGCCCGCCAGCGCCGTTTCGTCACCACGCGAGCGCCGTGGGCACTTCCGTTACATCCTTCGGCAACGAGCGTCTCTTCCGCGATCACAAGGTCTACTGGCACCGCCATCGGGACGCGCTTCTCAATTCTTCCGTCTAGGGGCGTAGAATTAGGACTTTTTTCAGAACTAGCATTTTGGGGAACCCGGGCCAGGCTTTGCCGCTCAGTTGTTGCCACTTCAAGATTTCTGATGGTTTCGTTTTTGTTCATACATTGCCTCGTCCACTTGCGTCATAAGTTCACCTAGCGAAACAGCGCGCTTCGGATCAAAGCGCGCGACACCGACGCTGAGCGAGAGCTGGTAGCGAGTTTCGCCAGCATTGGTCTTCTTGAGAGTCTTTTCCAACCGGCGGAGGAGCCCCTCCTTCGTTTGGTCGGAGGCTTCTCACGCCAATACGACAAATTCATCTCCCCCGAGGCGAGCCAGAGTGTCGGAATCCCGGAAAGCCTTTTTCCAGGGCGTCCGCAGTGCGGATCAGCGCCAGATCTCCCTCCTGGTGCCCAAAGGAGTCATTGATTTTTTTCAGATTGTCGACGTCACAATACAGCAACAAGAGGCTGTGTGAGTTGCGGGCCGCCAGCTTGAGCTGCTGCGCCGCCGCGGCAAAAAATCCGCGACGATTATAGAGGCAAGTGAATTCATCGGTGAGAGCCAAGTGGCGCAGCTCTCTGTTCAGAAGGGCCTGCTTGACGGCAGACCAGACGGCAGGGTGGGTAACGGTAGCCACTCGCGCGCACAAGACAGACGGCGATAACAAGCCGTAAGAACCCGTAGGCAATCCAGCATGCACCCAACCCGCTACAGCTCGAACGGTTGCTAGGTGTTGCGAAAGCATTCATACATCCTCCTTTGAAACCGACCATGCCAATCCTGTGCTTCCTTTGGTTGCCTGCGAGGGAGTCCTTAAGCACCTGACGGGGAAAGACTTGAAGAAAAAGCCTTGCTTTGTGTGCTAGAAAATTTGACTTTCTAGGAATAAACAGCTGAATGTTCTGCACAGATTCTTTGGAAAACGTGGCTGTTTTCCTCGCGATGAACGCCACTCAATGGATATCCGCACAGAATATCTACGTCATATGTTCTGGCTATTTCGTCCCAGAGTTGTTCGAGCCGAATTGCCGCCTCCGCCTTACCTTGCGCCCACAAGAGAGGTGCGCATTCTCCACAAGCTGCAACGCGGGGACGCTCTCCCTTTGCTGCTTTCGCGGCTGATGCAATGAGATCGCCCACGGCTTTAGAAAATCGAACCGGGTCAGGCATATCATTAACCATGAATGTCGAGAGCGTGTCGGCAACATCCAACGGAATATAGCTCCCTTGTTCGATGGCGGCAAAAACATCCACGTGGCATACCTGCAATCGTTGAAGAAGACTGTTCCGGTGTGAGTCAGTCGCGACAACGATAACCGCACTCCCCGCCTTTAGAGCAGCTTCGATAAAACGAGTAAAGCTATCTAGCAACGATGCATCATCAGAACAGAATTGAACCTCATGGCAGCGGGTGACCTTTGCTTTTCGCGGCAGGGGCTGTACAAGCGATGCGAAAACTTCCTTGGGGCGAACGTAATCTGCTACTCCGCTACTGACAAACAGCTTGTCCTGAAGAACCGCTTCTACAGCAGCCAATAGCTCGCTCGCGGCCCTTGATTTCAAAACGTAGCCCCACGCGCCCAAGCCTAGAACTTCTTGCACCATGTCAGTAGAAGCTTCCTGACTCAAGAAGATTATTTTAGCTTCCGGGACAAGTTTGCGGATTTGTCGAGCGGCCTCGATTCCATTTAGCGTTGGGAGTCCGATGTCCAACAGAATCAGGTCCGGCTTCAGTTCTACCGCTTTCTGAACCGCTTCTAATCCGTCGGACACTTCGCAGATGACCTGCAAGTCCAGTCTTTTCCGAAGGATCGGACGCACGAATTGGCGGAACGGTTCGAAATCATCGACTACGAGAATCCGGACTAATGGTAAGTTTTTGTCGGTCATTCCCCTTCCTTGCGGAGCGACGAGCGTCCTGCTGGCAGGTTCAGCACGATTTCCCAAAGTGATCCTCGGCTGTAGCTGCGGATATTGGCAAAAATGACAGAGAGGGAGGATAAAGGTCGAGAGTCCGGTTAGGTCGTCGCGACGCGGTTTGAACTGTCATTTGTCTTGTACTGCTTTTGCGGTTCTTGTTTACGTAAAACTACGCGTGCTAGTCTCATTATGGCGATAGGCAACCAGTTACCCCGGCTTCAGTGTGGTTGTCATTGGAGAACGGAAGATGGCTTGCAATCGGTGTGGATCGAAGAATCAACAAATGTTATCAGCTGAATTGAGCTGTAGTTTTCCCGGTATTGAAAACTTAGGTAAAAGCCCTGTCTACCTCTGCCAGAGCATTTTCATCTGTCTGGACTGCGGCGACACGGAGCTAACCATTCCGGAAGCCGAATTAGAGCAGCTCAAACAAGGCTTCTCGGAACGCAGGGGACAGAGTCACTCCCCTCCAGGCAGCTCACTCAGTTCCCGATAGGGATGCAGTGAAGACAGCACGAGATTGTTCAAAACGAAAATAACTGGTTACTTCCACGCTCGCTTCGCTCCCCGCTTCGTTCCTGCCCTACTAGTGCGATCCTCCGTGACCGGGTTTTCCACAGCGAAATTCACAGCCACCCCGTTGACAGATAAGCTCCCCACCACCAACATTACTTCCCCAGGAGGTCGGTTATGCCCCAGGCACAATTGAAACAGCCTTATACCGTTGTGACTGTTTCCTGCGGTCACTGCCAGCAGGAGCAGGTCGTCCAGATACTGGCCCGCAACGGATTTTGGTCGAAGGCGCACCAATCAGTTAAATGTCTGAAATGCGCGCAAGAGTTTGAGGTGATGGTTCCCGACGCCATCATCGGCAGTCCATTTCTCCCAGAGCGGCCTGCTTAGAGTTGCCTCGTGCGCTCGCCCGTGACAGCATGCCTGCTTACTCGGGTCGAAGAGCCGACAGCGCAGGGTTCCAATCCGAAGGTAAAGCTACTGGCCGGTGAAAGCCATCGAGAACGAGTAGTCACGCCGGTTGAAGAGGCCAAGTAGCTTGCCGCAGCCCCTGAGCCCCTGGCGTCTGTAGCAGCAATCTTGTCCGACACTGGGCTTCGGCAAGAAGAGTGTTTTCGACTTCGTTGGGAAACAATCACCTGGGCCAACAGCAGACAGGGGACGCTCCTTGTAACGCACGGCAAGACCGCCGCTGTTCGTCGAACCCTCCCAATGACTCCACGAGTTAGGAAAATTCTAGAAACCCGCTGGGAGAGTTCAAGTAAGCCCCAAGAGGGCTGGGTGTGGGCCGCTCCGACCCGTAGTGGCCACATTGGATCCTCAAGCTTGAAACGACAGCACAAGCAGGTATTCAAGACCTTGGCAGAGCAAGCACAGGAAAACAATCAGAAGCCCATCGGCAAATTTGTGCTTTACTCGCTACGACACACCTTCCTGACCCGGCTGGGCGAGTCCTGCTGCGATGCTTGGACGCTTGCAAGGGTCGCCGGGCACAGTGATATTAGGATTTCTGCTCGCTATGTCCACCCGTCTGAAGATGCCGTGTTCAATGCCACGTCTCGCCCGGGCGGGCACGAAACTGGGCACAATCAACTTCAGACTGCGGCCAAATGCGCGAAGGCAGCTAACTCAATAAAAGCAAAAGAGAAATTTGGTGGACGTGGCCGGGATCGAACCGGCGACCCCCTGCTTGCAAAGTAAATTGAAAAACACTATGTGGTTGTATCGTCTGGCCTTTACCTATGTCATGTAGCACCATTTTTGATGGTATTCGGCATTGTTTGTTCCCAAGTTGTTCCCAGGGCGATGTCCACAGCCCTGGTGGCAGCAAGTGTTTCTAATGAGATCAATGGCAGGCCGCCTGCGGGTCTACTGGCGTGTTTCTCTCCAAAGCCCAGGGCAGGGCACTCTGGGTGTACTACGGCGGCCTGTCTGATATGTGGCTCGAAAGCTCAATTGCTATGTTTCGCGATAAATCCTTGGAGAGGGGACGCACGCGTAACGGCGCGCAGTCACTGACTTGGTGAAGCTCGCAGGCGAGGCATCGGCCATATGGCATATACCCCGCCCCGGTACGCCTTTCAACGGTTGATCAAGGCTTCTTGGGTTGACTTGGGTGCGGTGCTGGTTGCTGGCGCTGCTGCATTTGTTGTTGCTGCTGGGCGTGTTTCTGCGCTAGTTGTTGCGTCTGCTGCTGGTGCTGTTGCTCTACCTGCTGTTTTTTAGCCTCATTGGCCTTTTGTTGTTCCAGCCGTTGGTGGTCCTGATCCTGCTTCTGCTGGAGCTTCTGGCGTTCCTGGTCCTGCTTTGCTTGGAGCTTTTGCTGCTGTTGCTGGTATTTCTGGTCTTGCTTCGCGTTGCCAGTGCTTGGAGCGGCAGGGCGCTCAGCAGCCGGAAGGTCTCTCGGGTGGACAGCGGTGCTTGGACGGGCAGCGTTGTTCTCTGAGCCCGCAGGCGGAGTATGAATCGCTCCGGCTTCTCTTGCAGGTACAACAGCACGGTCATTAAACTGTCCAGGTTTAGGAGTGGCAGCGATCGGTGGCTTGCCCTGGTTCGCGGAGGCCCGCAGCTGGGGGTTAGCGTGGGCAGCCTGCACATGTTGATTTTGTACGGCTACGGGCGGCAGATGTCTCTCACGTGACGCAGCTTCTTCTTGAGCCGTGGGACGTTCGTTTATTCCGCCGTTGCCGCCGTTGAAGCTAACGCGGTTGACAGTTCTGTTCACCACCGTGGTGTTGTAAACATTGTGAATCACAGTGACGTTCACATTGGTCACCGAGCGGTTATAGAAAAATCGACCGTTGTCCCAACGCCCACCTTCATAGCCGTGGCCGAAGTAGCCGAACCCGTAGCTAATCCCACCATAGAATCCTATTTGTGGGCCCCAGTAGCCTTCGTGGAAAAAATATCCGTTGGATTCCCAAGCCCAATACCCAGGGGTCCAGAGAAAACCAACTTCCGGGGCCTCTATCCAGGTGCCCGGCACCCAATAGTAATCGTCAACACCATAAGCCCAGTAACCGGGGGTCCAGATATAATCGTCCCCCGGGCACACCGGCTGCTCGTAGACGGGCAGCTCAGGCGGAGCGATCGTAATTGCTACCCCAACACTGACTTGTGCGAATGATGCCGCCGATATGGCCAGCATTCCTAGCGCGAGCAACAGCGAACGAACGGAAAAGATGATACGCATTATGCCTCCTTCTGCCCGATCATCCTTCGCTTACCCGATCTTGCTTTCCCGCTGCGGGCTGCAAGGATTGAAAGGCGCAATTTTCGGACGAAGCTTGCTTAACGTCGATCGGTACGGGTAGGTATCCTATTCCCCAAGAAAAGGCCTGCCCATAGGGTCATGGATGTACTGGCTAAGGGGGGAATCCCGTATGAGACGGTGGCTCGAATAATTGCGCCAGGAACTTTGGCTCCAACCGCATTGAAATCGATGCGCACTGTTCATTATGTTTTTCTCGGACGCGGTTTTCTGGGAGTGTTCCGCTTGCTCACGGTTTTTGTGCCAACATGAGCAATCACACTGGAGATCGCTCATCGCAGAAGAGCGTGAGAAAGACGGGTCCTGTGCAACGTCTATCCACATCTCAATCTTAGGCGAGTACTAAGCTTCCTGCAGCTACAGGACTCTAAGGGTTGCGAAAGGCTTTCTAAAAGCGTCTGCCTAGACAGGCCTGCGGCCTTGAATGACACGGATCAAAACGACGATGAGGGCCACAACGAGGAGGACGTGAATGAATCCTCCCAATGTGTAGGAAGTGACGAGTCCCAAGAGCCACAGAACCAAAAGGATGACGGCTAGCGTCCAAAGCAAGTCCATATTTTCCTCCTCATTTCGATCAATTTTGACCACGCTCTGGTCATTGCGGACCCGAGCCGGGAATCAAAAAGATGGGTGAGCTTAAGTGGAACCATACCATCGGACCATCAGGTGATCGATGTAGGGCGCGGGACAATTCGATGTAGCGATTCTGAGTCGACTTGAGCACTGACTGCCGCTTTTAGGGATGTATGGCGTCGTATCTTGATTTACATGGGATCCTTATCCTTAGGTGGGCGACCCTGCATCACTAGCGATTCGTCGGGTAGTCTTGGTTTTTCTTGGCAGCAGGGCTCAATGTTACGTTTTCGAGCCGCTGCATGTCGTTTTTCAATTGGGCCCGGGCTTTTTCGGATAGCCTGGTAGAGAATGGAGCATCAGAAGAGGAAAAGAACCGCAAGAGTTCGGCACGCAATTCAGCAGAGGTATCAGTAAAATTCCTTTCTGCGAGCTTATCCAGGAGTTGAGCGCAGGTATCATCGTTTAGCCGATACTTTCCGCGCGCGGTCGTCTCTCCAACATCGAAGTTGTCATTGGGCAATGTTACGGCGCCTTTTCGGAGCTCCGTCAAGAAGGCCCGATAGCGATCGAGAGTCACGTTGAAACTCTCCTCGAACAGCTTTTCAGTTTGAGGCGTTGGGGTACGAAAGGTAAGGACTTTCAGAGGCCCGATTTTGGGAAGGATGCGATAGAGGAAGGAAAGAAATGCATCTCCGGGACCGGGTTTGCTATAGTCCTTTCCCCACTGCTTTTCGTAGCTGGCGCGCGATAGATTGTAGAGAAATTTCTGTCGCGTTATTCCGGGTAAGTCTTTCTTGATCTGATCCTCCTTTAATTTCCAAGCAATCCTCGTCGCTCTTGGAATCAGCGAGCTTACGTCGTGCCGATAGGTATTGATTACGCGCTCCTCGTCCTGGAGAACGGAACTGAGCTCTAGGCCATAAGTTTCTTGAAAAGCCCGCTCCACCAGAGGCAAGGCGACCTCAAAGCCGATAAAATCGTGGTAGCTGTCAGGAGCATAGCGACCCTTGGCAACCTCGAGCACATCAAACCCGAATTCGGTTTTCACATGGGCAATCGGATCATCCTCGTATGTCACCACATTCCCATATTTGTTTTTGAGTTTAGGGTAGAGAATCGGAACGGCGAGATTCGTCGCCAAGCGATGGCCGCTATTGTCGGCCGCGTAGTGCGCCATGGCTCCGACGGCAAACGCGTACTCATTTAGATCCTGTGAATCGCGCAGCAATGCTTCGATAAAATCGCCACTACGAAAGTAGTGCGTGAGATCGCTGAAGAATTTATTGCCATGGGGTTAGTACCCCATGTCTTGAATGATCGCACCCCCCATAAGCGTAGGCATGAGTCTGCCTCAGTTCGTCAGGGGTGGAATTGGGGAAGCGCTGGAGTAGAAGGGGGCGGATATGTGTGTCCCAGGCCGTATCAATGATGGCTTCATGGGTCAAAACAGAATAGCCCTCGCATGGAAAGGGCCATACGGACGAGAGGACGGCGATGCAAATCATTGTGACGCGCAGTCGATTCTTGAGTCGCACGATAGTTCCAATCACTGGAGACAACTCACATGAGAAAGTGAAAGCGCCTTAGCGAGGGGGGCCGGGCGCCATCCGCAGTACGCCAGGCCCCTTCGCCTCGTGATTCTGATTTGAGTTACTGCTGACAACTCTCACTGACCAAGGCTATCTTGGTCGCACGAAGGTGGCCATGTTCTGTAGCATCCTTCGCCACTCCGTGCTCCTTCATTTCATCCTTCGCATCTTCTTTCATCTTGTGCAGATCAGGGTGAGAGACCAAGCCCGTCACAGTGACGGTATGCCCGACGTGAGGATACAACTTCACGCTGGTGCTCTTAATTTCCCAAGTACTCCCGTCCTTCGCGGTCAGGGCGTACTCGTGGGCTCCATCACCTTTTTGCAAGCAGCCCGTCAGTGTGCGGACTTCGCTCGCTTTCTTATCTGATGGTGCCGCAGTCTCCTGCGCCAGAGTGCAGCCGGGAATAGCGGCCAATGCCACGAACAAGAACACTCCGTTCCTTGTTTTGAATTGCATCTTGATTCTCCTTTTCATTTTCTTTCTGGACGGATCAGATTTGGTGCTCAGATCACTCAAATCAGTGTTGGCTAGCACCACGCTTCTTTTCTTTGGAGGTTGAGTGATCACCCTCTCCCTGGTTTCCTTGCCGTGCTTCCTGTGTTGGGTCTTCACTGCGGAAGGACCTTGCGAATTCATCCACTTGTTTCTCTGCTTCCTGCTTTGCGATTCCGTAGCGTTCCTGGATCTTTCCGATCAGCTGATCTCGCCGTCCGCGAACCACTTCGAGATCATCGTCTGTCAGCTTTCCCCATTTTTCCTTTACTTTGCCCGAATACTGCTTCCATTTTCCTTCCAACTGATCCCAGTTCATCGGATCCTCCTAAATATTTAGTTTCCTTTTGTCGCGTGGCGGTTCGACCTTGCCCTCTGGGAGGAGTGCCAACCGCCGCAGGACAAGGGAAACATGCGCGCATAAGAACGTACATACAGAGAACCCCTGAGAGACGGCCGGAGAGAAACGTATCGCGTGGATTCCATGATGGCTACAGCATTCATTTCAATCCCGTAAGGCTTCCACGGTATGGAAGTTGCTTCGTCGTTGCCTTACAACGGGACTGGATCGTGGCTGGTCCAGAAAATTAGGGCCGAGGAAATTAGCACGATTCTGGGCCCTGGAAGAGTTGGATTGGAACATAAGGAGGTTGTGATGCTACGTTGGGCATTGGGGTTCTTTATCGTGGCACTTTTGGCGGCAGTGCTCGGCTTCTCAGGAATAGCAGTGGCCGCGGCAGGAATCGCGAAAATTATCTTCTTTGTCTTTCTGATTCTTTTTCTAGTGTCGCTGGTGAGCCATCTCCTGCGCCGAACCTGAGATGGCAGCATGCGCGCCCTCTCGATTCAATCGGTCACAGTGTCTTGAAGTGTGTTTTAGGACTCGAACTCTGGAGGGACTATGAGCGGAAGAACAATCCTGGGAATAGCACTGGTCGTCATCGGCCTCTTTGCATTGGCATATCAGGGCTTGACCTACACAACACAAAAGAAAGTCGTGGACATCGGTCCAATCCAAGCGACGAAGGAAGAACATCACACTATTCGTCTTCCTCCGATTCTTGGTGCGCTGGCGCTGGTGGGCGGGATCGTTGTTATCGTGTCCGACCGGCGAGGGAACTAGGGCTTGGTTGGACAAAACTTCGAAAGAAATGATGGAGGATACAATTATGAATCGTATGGCGATTTTTTTTGCAGGCGCTCTCATGATGGCGCCCATATCATTCCCAAGGCCCGCAGACGAAAATGCAAAGGACGAGAACAATCGATTGCAGAACGCTGGCACTGTCGTCCAGGAGATCCTCGATATTCCCGACGACATTCCCCAAGACCTTCTCGACAAGGCTCGGTGCGTGATCGTCATGCCGTCCGTCCTTAAAGCCGCCTTCGTCGTGGGAGGAAGCTACGGTCGTGGAGCCATGGTTTGCCGCACAGGCAAAGACTTTTCCGGTCCTTGGGGCGCGCCTGCGATGTATGCCCTCGAGGGCGGCAGCGTGGGATTCCAAATTGGTGGAGAAGCCACGGACTTCGTGATTCTGGTCATGAACAACCGCGGAGCGAGCAGCCTGCTGCATAGCAAGGTCAAGCTAGGCGGGGATGCATCCATAGCGGCTGGACCGAAGGGGCGGACCGCCTCGGCCGATACGGACGCATACATGCGTGCGGAAATGTTGAGTTATTCAAGAGCGCGCGGTGTTTTCGCTGGGGTGTCACTGGAAGGCACCACATTGCGGCCTGACGAAGACGCAAACCATCGCCTGTATGGCAAGGACGCCTCAGCGGCCACTATCATCACGGAGCCGAAGGTTGACGCGCCCGCCTCAGGAAAAGCGCTTGTTGGCCGTTTGCAAAAAGCAACTCCTCAGTTGAAACCATAATATGGGCAACTTGCGAGGATAGGGCGAGGCGAACACTGCCTCGCCCTATGTTTGTGCGCGTGACTCACTAATGACCACAGGCAGACAGGAGCGCTCGACCGCGCCCTGAAGCATCCATGATCACTTTAAGGATTCAATATATCTGCGCGATATTCAGCCATTCCCTACAGCGAGAACCGTATGGTCCTATTTGCCATCCGCGTTTATATCTCGAATCGATGCTGTCGTATTCAGATCAGTTGTAAGGAGCTGCTATCGTGATGCCTTCTCAAATCATACTCTCCGAAAAAGCTCTGATTACCAGTGCTCGGGCAGGGAACCGCAATGCCTTCGGGGAACTTGTTCGCCATCATTCCGCCAGGGTCTACAGGACGTCTTTCAAGATGCTCAGGAACCGAGAAGATGCAGAAGACAATTTGCAGAACGTCTTTTGCAAAGCGTATGGCAAGATCTGCCAATTTGAAGGTCATTCGCAGTTTTCGACTTGGTTGACGCGAATTGCAATCAATGAAGCACTGATGATGTTGAGGAAGCGCCGGTCAGAAGCATTGACGACATGTTCGATCGGTAGCGAGGCTCAAGGCGATCTTGGTGAGGTTGAGACGGAGCCGCGGGACCGGCATGCAGATCCCGAGCGCCAGTACCTTACCAAGGAATTAACGGCAAAGGCTCTTAGAGTCTTGCCCCCGACGTTGAGGCGCACCTTTGTCCTTCAAAAGGGACAAGGGTGGACTAGCCAGGAATTGGCGGGGGCCCTGGACATTACCGCGGAAACGGTAAAATCTCGAATTTTTCGGGCCCGTGTAAGACTCCGGGAAGAGCTGGTATCCATTTCGAAGACGCAATCCATAGCCTCGCAAAACTAGTTCGGAGAGAAGTAAGTTCATTCGGACAATCAAATGGCCGGGAGGCTGTGAATCATTTACGATGCACAGTCATATGGTTTGTTTAGGCCACTAAAGGCCGCCGCTCTTGCAGCAGAAAACCTGAATCATTTTTGAGAGTGGCCTTGGTTGTTCAGCTGCAGTCGTTGACGGATTTGGCGGCGTCCGAATCGCATGCTGCCACTGGAAGTGTGCCGCAAAACACTGATCCGGTCGCCTACTAGAACTCCTTTCTCACTTTGAGCGCAATAAAGCTGTGAAAATGTTGTCACGGTTGTGTTCTGAGAGATCCCTGCGGCGGTGGCTCGTATAAAGATTGCCAATGGAACCGTTCAAAATCAGGAAAGGACGTTCCCAATATTTTAATAGTTCGAGTGAGTGGCAGGGGCTGGGACCCCGCCTATTCTGTTAGTCCGATGAAGTGGCCTTTTGATTTTTTACTTCTAGTTCATTGACCACCTGCTTGACGTTTGGTACTCCAGTGGCGAGTTTTTCCACCCAGGCGCGCTTGGATTGAGAATTCACTTTGCCGTTCAGTGTGATTACACCATTCTTGACGTCGTATTTCACGTCGCCGTCAAGTTTGTGCCGAACCAGTACGGCGTCGAAATTCTTTTCAATGCCTTTGTCAAGATCGGAGTCCACCTTCTTCGCTACGCTTTCAGCGCCTGGGGGCCGAACTGCGATCTGGTCAGACACGACCTGCGTCCCAGCAAAGGATTTCGCAATCGATTCTGCCTGCGCCTTGTCCGCATCGGTAGCGGTGTTTCCCGTGAGAGTTATTACACCCTTGTCACGATCTTGACTCACGCTGACATCCTTTAGCCCGGCCTGGTCGAGAGACGTGCGGATATTGCCGGCTACGTCCGGCGGCTTTGTCGGCGTGTCCGAGCACGCGGTCAGGCTCCCGATGATGAGAAGTGTTGCGATGGAACCGAAAAGCTTTAGCGATCTCATTTTTCTGCCTTTCTTAGCCAAACACTTTATTTGAATTACCTAAGCCCGAGCGGCCCAAACCTGGGTTGCAAAATTCCAGGGACCACCCGCGGTGCCACTATGGAAGAGACGCCAGAAGGTGGCAATCAGGGTTACCTTGTAGGAGTGTTAGGAATTCACGGTAATGAAGATGGGTTCCCCACGCCACCGTAGTCTCCAAGCGAAAACGATGAGCGGTGGGGCTGAGAAGGCCAGCGGCCAAGGGTAACTTCCAAGCCGGTCAAACTGCAAAGGCCCGTCCAGGGTTACCGTGTGCAGTCACTCCCAAGAGGGACATGGCCGCCGGCGGTCTTGCTAATCAGGAGACAACCATAGTCATCAGCATCCCGCTTTCCATCCGCAAAACACTGTAGAGAATAGGAGACAGTAGAAAAAAGCAATCGCTTATTTTGGCGGTCTTCGTCTCACATCTCTCAGTGGCGATCAACCAATGGGACAAAACGGAAAAGGAACGAAGTTGCGTGTGGGTCACGAGTTCAGCCGGGGTCCACTCATTTCACTAATTACGCTTTTCACCACTTCACTATCAATCTTTGGGCTGATATACGCGCCCTCTCCAATGACCACGGTGAGAGCTCTGACCAGTTCTTGCTCCGCATCTGTCTTTAGAAGAAAACCCCTTGCACCTGCGCGAAAGCCTCTCCGCACCAAATCCGCCGATTCGTGGAGAGTGAGCAAAACTACCTTCGCTTCAGGTTGAGACTTACAAATCACGCGAGTCGCCTCGATGCCGTTCAGGCCGGGCATGGAGACATCCATTATGATGACTTCCGGCTTTAGTTCCTGAGCCAGGCGGATGGCATCGTTTCCGTTATCCGCTTCTCCACAAAACTCCCACTCGGGGAATGGATTCAATATTGTTTGAACTCCGCGGCGGATGAAAGCGTGGTCATCTACGATAAGTACTCTAGGCACGGCCCTCCATCTCCTCGAGTCCCAGGCGGACGTCAGGGACTCGATGTGGCAAAGAGCCGCCCGTCATTTGAATTGGCATCGAATTCCAGACTGTTATTCTTCTAAACAAGAGCTCGCCTTGCGTGGCCGCGGGGAGCGTCACGCCTCGATGATTTGATTCTTTACAGCGTATCGGACAACCTCGCTAACAGAATGCATCTCGAGTTTTCTCATTATATTAGCGCGATGAGTTTCGGCCGTCTTAACGCTTATTCCGAGAGCTACTGCCACCTCCTTGCTGCTTTTGCCTTCAGCGAGAAGCTGTACAATTTCGCGCTCGCGGGAGGTAAGCCGGTTCCTCAAGTGAGCTTCCGGATCAGGTACTGAATTCTGCATGGAGAAACCATTCAGAAGCATCTCTGCCGCTCGAGCCGTGAAAAATGTTCGATGATTCGCCAGAGCCTCCACCGCGCTTACGAGATCTCTATCTGCGTCGGATTTCATGATGTAGGCCCGGGCGCCGGCCTCGACAATGTCGCGCAGAAGTTGATCCGAAAAATGGAGCGTCAGGATCAAAATTCCCGTTTTCGGAAATAGCTTATGAATTCTCCGAGCTGCCTCCAGCCCATTCAAGTCCGGCATGCTAATGTCCAAGACCACAATTTCAGGCTTAAGCTGCTCAGCAAGGGCAACTGCTTCTCGCCCGGTCTTGGCCTCGCCGCAAACTTCCCAGCCAGGCCGCGAAGTCAGGAGCTGTTTCAGTCCTCGACGGATGATGTCGTGATCATCTGCAACGAGAATTCGCACGGGCTTGGTTTCCATTCTTCAAGTAGACTTTTGATGATACTGCTCGCTCTGCAATACCACGTACCCAATTCTCTGGGGACGAGAACGCCGATGAAATCCTTCCATAATCCATAGTCTAGGGATAGTACTTCTTGTCCGCAAAACCCATACAGTTTTTCCTGTATTTTGCATTCATAGCAATTTTGGGGATCTTGCTCTAGGACAGGGCCCATGCAGTATGCTTTTGTTCTGTCCAAGAATTTATCCGACTGGGTGATCTTCGGTTTGTGAATGACGTGACTCTCCGCCAGCGGATTCTTGTTACCTTCCCTTGAAGAATTGCGTTTCCCACGGTTCTGTTTGTTGCGCTTCTCCATTTGTCCATCCCTCTCGATCTCCGGTGTCCCTGAACAGGTCTTGCTAGTGTGCTGTCCCGTAAATACGTTCGCATAGTCGTTCGACCTTAGCGAAGATCGAATCCGCTGTGGCAGTCCAGACGAATGGCTGCGCATGGCGGTTGGAATTCTGGACGTAGTGATCGATTTTC